>WLWD01000393.1_pt1 | contig 200616 bp, 116 predicted proteins | sample 6712731 | NCBI WGS metagenome assembly WLWD01 (sample SAMN12718690, study PRJNA576275) | sponge metagenome | isolation source: marine sponge | host: Mycale hentscheli | place: New Zealand: South Island, Marlborough, Capsize Point | collected 2014-11-01
ATGGAAAAGGGTCCACAATACATTACTTCAATACAGAAAAGGGTCCACAATACATTAGTTCAGTACGGGAAAAGGTCCACAATATATAAGTTCAATATGGTAAAGGGTCCACAATACATAAGTTCAATATGGATAGAGGTCCACAATACATAAGTTCAGTATGGAAAAGGGTCCACAATATACCCATTCAATATGAATAAAGGGTCCACAATACATTAGTTCAATACGGAAAAGGCTCCACAATATATTAGTTTAGTACAGAAAAGTGTCCACAATATATTAGTTCAATATGGAAAAGGGTCCACAATACATTCGTTCAGTACGGTAAAGTGTCCACAATATATTAGTTCAATATGGATTGCGATCCACAATATACCCATTCAATATGAATAAAGGGTCCACAATACATTAATTCAATACAGAAAGGGGTCCACAGTATGTTAGTTCAACACTAAAATGTGTCCACAATACATTAGTTCAATACGGAAAAAGGTCCACAATACATTAGTTCAGTACGGAAATAGCTCCACAATATATAAGTTCAATACGGAAAAGGTTCCACAATATATTAGTTCAATATGGATTGCAGTCTACAATCTATCCATTCAACACGGAAAAAGGTCCACAATAAGGTCCACAATATAAGTTCAATATGGAAAAGGGTCCACAATACATTACTTCAATACAGAAAAGGGTCCCCAATACATTAGTTCAGTACGGAAAATGGTCCACAATATATAAGTTCAATATGGAAAAAGGTCCACAATATATTAGTTCAATACAGAAAAGGGTCCACAATACATTAGTTCAGTACAGAAAAAGGTCTACAATACATAAGTTCAATATGGAAAAGGGTCCACAATATGTTAGTTGGAAATGGTCCACAATATATATGTTCAATATGGATTGCGGTCCACAATACATTAGTTAATACAGAAAGTGTCCATAGTTCAGTATGGAAAAGTGTTCACAATACATTAGTTCAATATGGAAAAAGGTCCACAATATATAAGTTCAATATGGAAAAGGGTCCACAATATATTACTTCAATATGGAAAAGTGTCCACAATGCATTAGTTCAATATGGAAAAAGGTCCACAATATATAAGTTCAATATGGAAAAAGGTCCACAATATATAAGTTCAATATGGAAAAGGGTCCACAATATATTACTTCAATATGGAAAAGTGTCCACAATGCATTAGTTCAATATGGTAAAAGGTCCACAATATATCAGTTCAATATGGATTGCGGTCCACAATATACCCATTCAATATGAATAAAGGGTCCACAATACATTAATTCAATACAGAAAGGGGTCCACGGTATGTTAGTTCAACACAGAAAAGTGCCCACAATACATTAGTTCAGTACGGAAAAAGGTCCACAATATATAAGTTCAGTACGGAAAAGGGTCCACAATATATCAGTTCAATATGGATTGCGGTCTACAATCTATCCATTCAACATGGAAAAAGGTCCACAATAAGGGTCCACAATATATAAGTTCAATATGGAAAAGGGTCCACAATACATTACTTCAATACAGAAAAGGGTCCACAATACATTAGTTCAGTACGGAAAAAGGTCCACAATATATAAGTTCAATATGGAAAAAGGTCCACAATACAATACAGGAAAGGGTCCACAATACTTTAGTTCAATATGGAAAAGGGTCCACAATATGTTAGTTGGAAATGGTCCACAATATATCAGTTCAATATGGATTGCGGTCCACAATACTTTAGTCAATACGGAAAGTGTCCATAGTTCAGTATGAAAAAGTGTCCACAATACATAAGTTCAATACGGAAAAGTGTCCACAACACATTAGTTCAATATGGAAAAAGGTCCACAACATATTAGTTCCATATGGAAAAGGGACAATACATTACTTCAATACAGAATAGGGTCCACAATACATAAGTTCAATACGAAAAAGGGTCCATATTAGTTCAATATGGAAAAGGGTCCACAATACATTCGTTCAGTACAGAAAAAGGTCCACAATATAAAAGTTCAATACGGAAAAGGGTCCACAATTATATTAGTTCAATATGGATAGAGGTCCACAATACATCAGTTCAATACAGAAAAGGGTCCACAATACATTAGTTCAATACAGAAAAGGGTCCACAATACATTAGTTCAGTACGGAAAAGGGTCCACAATATATTAGTTGGAAATGGTCCACAATATATCAGTTCAATATGGATTGCGGTCCACAATACATTAGTCAATACGGAAAGTGTCCATAGTTCAGTATGGAAAAGTGTCCACAATAAATTAGTTCAATATGGAAAAATGTCCACAATATATTAGTTCAGAAAAATGTCCACAATGTCAGTTCAATACGGAAAAGGTCCACAATATATTAGCATTAAGGGGAGAAAATGTACAATAGTATGTTTTCCCAATATGGAAATAAATCAGAATTTATCTCTAGGGCACAAACCAACTAAAGACATAATCATGTAAGGATATTGTCCTAGTTTTAAATACACCAAAGAATAAGTGAACATCACTAATACTTATTTTTAATGGCACAATTACATTTATTTACCTTGAGAGAACATCAGATCCATTTATCTTGTCTGTATTAGAAACTTCAATGTCCCCAGTATTCACAATGAAAAATCTGGAAACTTAACCTAAAAAAAAAAAATAAAAAAAAAAAGTAAAACAAGAATTGAGTATTTACTAGGTATGTATACAAAAAATTTCTGACGGGGGCGGGACTTTTGACGTAACAATTTTTGCATGTGTGACTAAATTTTTTACTTACTTTGTCACATTATACGTATATTATAGTCAAATTCATCATGTCAGGATGAATAAAATCTAGCATAATTCTGCTTTAATAGAAAGGGTTGAACTCAAGCTATTGGGGGGTGGATCCCAATGCCATCTCTCCCCTTCCCCCCAATCACTATCTGTATACATCCATAATTACAATGACATAGCAGGGTTTCATACAGAGGTAGGGGCGCCCTGGGATTCCCCCCCCCCCCCCCCCCCAGAATTTCATAAAATAAATTAATAATATTTACTACTTAATGATATTCTGTGGTTATAATTTATAATGGTATTCTGTGAGTTTGTTGTTTGTATATATCTAGTAGTTGGTGAAAGTTCACTTCAGTTAATTGAGGTCCTTCAATTGCAATACGCATTAGTTTTCCAAGATTGGTGTCACTAATTCTAGACCTGAGACGATTTTTAATTACATGGGTGTGATTTCAGCAAAATCGGGTGTGGTCAATCAAACGTGTGGGCCCCGCTTCTAAACCCTCCCCCCCCACCTCCAGAAAAACTCCTGTATGAAACCCTGCATAGTTATTGGGGAGCTGAACATCTAGCTCCCTACATTTAGAAAAACCACCTTACCTCCTCGTCAACTATTTAACTATAACAAGTAATGTCCCCTTTAACAACTCATGTCCCTTTTAACAACCTAGTTAAGCCTCTGTAACTTCAAAGATGCACATTCAATGTACTACATATGTGCCTAACACCTCTATCTGTTTCCAAGCAGGCAGTTGACACGATTTATTTCAGGAGGCAAGGGGAGAGAAGAGGAGGAGGCTTTTGCCCTCAATTCAGGGTGCAGTACCACTTGAAACTGCAGCACTAAACCGCAGATGGAGGAGTTATGCTATGTATTTATTTCTCGTTTTATGTTCAATGTACGCTTACTTTGTTGTTGCCGCTGAAACAGACACCAACAGACCGCTCTTATAAACCAAGTTTCAAGAAAAAAGACCAACCAGGAACTGAGAAACAACGGTACAAACCTTACAGCTATTCAGCAAAATTCAGGGGCGACCGTTGCAGTTACGACTCAAAAATTTTCCCCCAGCGGTATAGTATAGGCTTCCCCACAACATTACAATGCCATATTTTTTATATTAGTATTTATTTTCCATTTTTATAAATATTTTTATATTTTTTTTTTGTATCCTATAAAAAAACAAAACAAAAAACTCAGTGTAATGGTGTTTTTTTTAATGTGGTGTGTACCTGTGTACAAATATGAGTTCATTCTGGCCATCCAATACGTCTGAATTTCAATTTTTAGATACCGAAGCTAATTATTGATTCGTATTCATTTGATTCTTCAACCCCGCCCCCACTCTGAGCGCGCAATTTATTGTGGACAAAATTCTGGATGGTGATAGCAAACACTGAAGGAAAGTTACTGTGCGAGTGAGCCCGGTGGCGCAGAAGAGTAGAATACTTCTGGAATGTACTGGAGGGTCCTAGACGATGAAGAAGCGGTGGTGTATTAATGAAGCCTGAAGTCACTAATTTAGAATAGATATATCATGGCTCACAGCTGCAGGAGAATCTGCTTGGGTGTCTTTGGAGAGCTTGACTGTGCACGCACATAGCGCTAACACTGTGCACGCACATAGCGCTAACACTGTGCACGCACATAGCGCTAACACTGTGCACGCACATAGCGCTAACACTGTGCACGCACATAGCGCTAACACTGTGCACGCACATAGTGCTAACATTGTGCACGCACATAGTACTAACACTGTGCATGCACATAGTACTATTACTGTGCACACAATTAGTACTAACACTGTGCATGCACGTAGTACTATTACTGTGCACACACATAGTACTAACACTGTGCATGCACGTAGTACTATTACTGTGCACGCACAGTGCTAACACTCTGCACACATGTAATACTATGCATGCACATAGTACTAATACTGTGCACACACATAGTGCTAGCACTGTGCATGCACGTACTATTCCTGTGCACGCACATAGTGCTAACACCAAACACTGTGCACGCACTAGTACTATTACTGTGCACGCACATAGTGCTAACACTAAACACTGTGCACACACTAGTACTATTACTGTGCACACACATAGTGCTAACACCAAACACTGTGCACACACTAGTACTATTACTGTGCACGCACTAGTACTATTACTGTGCACGCACATAGTACTAACACTGCATGCACATAGTGCTATTACTGTGCACACACATAGTATTAACACTGTGCACGCACATAGTGCTAACACCAAACACTGTGCACGCACATAGTACTAACACCATGCATGCACATAGTGATTACACCGTACTAGAGTCATTCTTGTTAGTGTTATCAAGTACTAGAGTCATCCTTATTAGTGTTATCACGTACTAGATTTATTCGTATTAGTGTCAGCACATTCTAGTGTCTGTCAGTTGTAGTATGTTCGATTAAGTTAGTGTTTGCAAGTGTCAGTTTGATTGTAGTAGCTGTTGCTGTAAGGAAAATACGATACCCGATGAAATAATTTACTTAATCAGGTGATCTTTGGAGGTATGGGCCAAGTCCTTGAGGATAAATTATTTCTTCACTCGCAAAAATTTGTCTTTCGAGGCTATCTGAGTGATTCTGAGATGGACTTGTGGGTTTTTATTAGTGTGTACACGTACTAGAGTCATTCCTTTTAGTGCCCGCATGTACTAAAGTATTCTTTTTAATGCCTGCATGTACTAGAGTCATTCTTATTAGTGCCCACATGTACTAGAGTCATTCTTATTCGTGTCAGCACGTACTGGAGTCATTTTTATTAGTGTTCGCACGTAACAGTTTTATTTATCTTGGTAATGTCTGTTTTTACTATTGTCCACAAGAGTATTATTTTAGTGGTTTAGCTGAGTTGGGATAATTATATTGCGTATTCAATGTAAATAGATAGATTTTGATAACACTGGACATAAGAACAAAGTAAAGATGTTTATTACTTGTATAGATGATACATAATTTAAAGGAGATGATTAAAAATAAAAAAATAATAATTAATAATTGATGTCTGTACTTCTAATTCTTTTAGAAGGGCGTGACGAAACTGGTGATGGTGAAGGACTTGGTGACTGAATGTGTGGTGTCAGTGTCTGCCGCTTAGACAAACAGAAGTCTCTGTCAAACTGAACAGAGCACTTGGTGGCACAACCACAGCTCCGGGCTAAAAACTGGTCTAACTGCTCAGTTGAGGTAAATCGCTTAGTCCTTACTGGTGATGGCTTTCTTGACCTCTTCCTTTCCTTACACAGATGATGCTGCTCCGTCGGCAGGCAACGGACACAGTATCGGAAGGGGAAAGAAAAGTGGTGTCGGAATAAGGTGGTGACAAGAAAACAGATGAGTGGTGAGGATGAAATGATGAAGGCTCGATGTCTGGTACAGAGCAGTCCAAAGAATCCAGAGGATCATAGAGGTCATCTTCGTCTTCAAACAGTGGAGTAGCAAGCTTTATAATAAGTTGTTTTGTTATTTAAATTTAAATTTCTTACCTTCATAATAGTTGGTAAAATGGCCATCAAACTCAGACGCCTAAAAAAACTCAGAACAAAATGAAAATAACTGCAGGAATAACAAAAGATTTGGCCTAAATAAGGTAAATAAACGATCCACAATATACTAGCTCAAGCTATATTTCAACTATTAACTAGTTTCTTAAACACGAAGGTGTCGTATAAAAGGGGGGTAGCCGGGGACATATTTCGCGATAAGTGGAAAATGGGCGCTGACAGATTTTGTCACCGACTCCCCTTTAGTAGCATTACAGCAACTTAGCGCACACAAAAGCTTGGAAACAAAGTCATGAGCATCTTAACAGAAGACAAAATAAAACAAGAGAAAAACCAACAAATGGCGGGCTCTAAATAGAGATGAAAAGTACTGTTTGCCATTGACGCAGCTAAATTCAACTGCAAAAGATATACAGTGTGCTGTCAGAGTTCTCCAAGATACTATCCTGGAGTTCATCTTCAATCAAAAAATACTTTGGTACATACACAAGGCATTGATAGATGAACTTGAGTATTACCCGCAAAAATGATTACATATAGCCGTTTTTTAGTTAGGGCTTGTTGTAAACATGGTATGGATTGACTTGAAAGGATAGTGAGCTACGTATAATGGAGGGTTCTCTTTGCGCAGCTACTTTATTTTAATTTGAATAGGAGCTAGAGGTCAAAGGGCATGCCAGGGATTCTTCCATTTATACCCAGACCTCCGAAAGGAGTTCAGAATGTGGTATACGAGGCCACAGATTTTGCGTACGGAGAATAGCATTGAATTATAAAACCGACCTCTAAGTTTAACAAGTCACTTGAATCCATAATAATAAAATTAGCAGGTAAAAGACAATCACCAGGACTATGATATGATTAGTAGGTGAATGACATTGCCAGCAAGATTAAGTTAAATCTTGCAGCTTAACTAAACTGGTCATTAGAATTTGGTAAATATACTGATGACTCATGTAGAGATCTGGCCAACAAATACACATCCATAAAGCAGTTTCTTACCCAGTAGGAGGAGCTCATGACAACAGAATGAGACGTGAAATTTGTTGCTTATTATCCATACTGAATTAAACTCCTACATCACAAATAGTAAATATTCAATAACTATTGGTGAGCTTAGCAAAAAAATAAAAATAAAAAAAATAATAAAAATCTGAAGCACCTACTCATGAACCCTCAGCACTACTATGCACTAGCTAGTCTACAAAATCATTTCTCAGGCCACACGAATAATAATCATTTGGCCATTCCTAGTCAAGTATCAATAATGCTCCAGCAATGAAACTGGTAGATGTAAATGTTATCTCCATAAGGAGTAGCTAAATATGCAGGAACACAAAGCCAACCAGAACCTCAGGTAAGCCTAATAATTATGGGCACATATGCTTGAGGCTTGTGAGCAGACAAGAAATGAGTAAATTAACACTGGTGGACATTACAGATGAATGGAAGTGATAAAAGCATAAACCACTGCCTCAAATCTCTCTGCACAAGGCTTAGGAAGTCTAACACAAGATTTTCAATAGAACACTCACAACACCAACCACTGAACTGATACATGTGCCTTTACCATGTGACAACAGTCAATCCTGAACAGTCTAATACCATGCAACTGATACATATGGTGCCATATGTAATAACCAAGTCAAGCCTTCACCTGTACCATATCTATAATGACTTACGTATATAATAAAACCAGCAACCTGTTTTGTTTTTTGTTTTGTTTTTCATTTTAAGGCCATATAAACACAATGTGTCTCCTGTTATTCCTCTCACCCTACATAATAGCCACTCAAAGGTCACACAGATGTGACGTAATTAGTTATGCACTGGTCATGATCATAAAATCTTCCAATCACCTCAAACATAACTACACAAAACTAAAACAAGGGACCACATACCTTCCCAATTGAGGCTTACGTCTTACTTATAGGGCTCACAAGTAGTCTCTAGCATGAGTGTGTGCACACACATACCCTATGCTACCTCCTCAGAAATACTGATAAACTCTATTTCCTAAAATCTGGTCCATCTGCCCAATAGCACATGGTAGTACAGCTGGGAACTATACCGATATTATCATTGCTCTTTGACAAAAGCCCTATATCGTAGAAACAATATTTCAATTGTAGTCACACGGTATTACCGGTTTCTCACCAAACGTTAGCACAGGTCACAAAATTAATGCCGGAGCATCATGGCAAGACAATTATGAGGTACAGCTGCCTTTGTTGCCTGTAAACTTGGCTATAACGTAAAGCTGTGCTGTATACTGGAAAGTAGTTAATACCGACTATTTTGTACAACACCACCGTACTATATCGAGACCGAATTACCAACTGCTCGATTTCTGCGTGGCGCGCCTTTTAAATTCCGGATTTGGGCAGGTGTTTTTGTTCTAAATGGCGCGCAACAATAACAGAGTTTGCCAAAACGCAGAAAAAGACGGCCACAGCAGTGCTGAAGAAATTGTGGACATTGGTACTGTTTCCTAGTTCTATCGCTACTAAGCATGGTAACATTTCCAATATGCTCATTCATCTGTCTTCATAAGAAAAGAAGCTAAACTGGCCAGAAACACTCACACATTTATAATGCGATACTTCACTTCTTTCAACTCTGTTAACTTTCCCTATAAAGCAAACTACATCAATGTGTGCAAGAAATTATTTGCTCACGTGATTATGATGTGATGCTAGCCACAAAAGCTGGTACCTATGCAGAGTTGAAGCTTCGCATTTTCTCAAGAATCAGCCCGAAATTTAAAAAAAGCATAATAAAAGGTCTTAAATTTAAATCGTCATTGTGAGTAAGTTCATACCTAAATCAACAGTTAATTGTCAGTAATCTCCAAAATCAGAGCGTGACAGACCGACCGACAGACAGACAGGATGACTACTATAACCCTCTCATGCATGAGCGCTGAGGGTTAATCACCATCATTTGCAGACCAACACAACACAACACACATACCCTATTATATACATTACACACACAGCTCAATGTCCTTAGACCATAATTCATTGTAATTCAATGCATTATGAAAGCAGACTGAAATTTAAACCTTTGTGGGTCATACTTGTGAGTAAAAATAGCCTCAAATAAATCACATACATACCTAGGACACCTCCTGACACATCTCACTTCAAGAATTGAATTGTGTAGTGGAGAAAATGAAGTTACAGTGTCAACTTCACAAAATAAATTACAGCTGCTCAGGTTTTCCAGGTACAAGCCACCACATCTAACCACATACAACCACATACATCATATACAGCTGAACTCTGTACACATAACACAATGCATACACACAATGCACAACTATTGAAGGTGTAAAAACATCAGTATACCAAAAAAATAATAATAAACCATGAACTTGACAACAGACTAGACCTATGGAATGAAGTCTTGGTTTATTTTTAGGCCAAACAAACTTATGGAATGAAGTCTTGGTTTATTTTGAGGCCAAACAAACTTGTCTCATATATCTGCACCTTCCTGGGTGATACAGCCACTTCAAAATTTATTATGCAGGTCAAGCCCACTGCTTTAACCACACCCCTACTACCTCATACTTGTTATATACCATTTCAATATTTTTCCTATAGGTCAACTACATTATCGCAATTTCCAATACAGTTGATGAGAAACAAGAAATGTGGTTTCAATTCACACTATAATTTAGTACACTACCAGGCCAGCTATAAAACGTGGTCCATTGCACAAATGAAGACATGCATCTAAAGGAAGGTGAGTGGCTACAACTTGTGAAGAATAAAAGTGATCTATATCAAAAATTGTAAACACTATTCCTAAAGAATATTTCAAAGTTATGTAATACACAATCACAAAATTAAAAAAAAAATCGGAAGTCTACACCACAATACAGGCTTCCATACTTACTGCAGCTTGCAAGTGGTTTCATTTTTCTTCTTTTCTTAATACTTATAGCAGATACACGGTAGAATAAGACCATCTTGGTATCTGGCAAAAGTAAATAAAAATAGTTATTCTTATTACTAATGTTTAACTGGCTAGTCAATAATTCAGTCGCTATATGGAGTAAATCATCAGATATTTCTGTGATCTTAAAGCTTCTATTACAGTCTAAATTCTACCTGATCATTTAAACCTGGTTCTGTTAGAAATAATGCAAAACAAAATATTAAAGTTTACTTTAGCATCCTTAAGCTCTACTACACTTCAATATCTCTTGAGTGGGATAGACTAGATAGGTTCCACTTAGTGTCCTAAATTACTATTTTTAAGAAACATTTCATGTTGTGTGTGTGTGGTCCTATAAAATGAGACCACACACACGATACACATAATTAAACGTAAGTGCAACTAGAAAACTAAACACTACTAATCTCTTAGCTACATCACCTAATCAAATAATAAAGAAAGCTCAGGGTACCAAATTTTACTATTATTAGCAAGAGCCAAAGTAACACTAATGCTCGTACAGTCACTAGTCTCACAAGAGCTAGTATGTACGCAGTTTCAAACTCCCCCCCCCCCCAAAAAAAAACAACAACCTCTAACCTTCTTCTAGCGTTGCTATCGCAGTCTCTTTCATATTCACCGGACACTAGCTAACTCCATCTAGAGCGCACACGGTAGCATGGCCAATTTCAGAAGGCGTGGACTGTTGCTATAGTTACAGTTACTTAAAAAACAATCGGAAAGTTCACTGATTTTCGTAAGTGGGACTGTATTAAGCTCGTCAGTTATTTTAGGACGGGGGTGGTGGGGGAAACTGTGAGACTGCAGACATATATTGCCCTCTCTCAAGATTAAGCATCTTTGAAGTGTTCTGATAAACCTGTCAACATTCAGTTGATTAGCTATCTGTATAAATATTCATGCAAATGTTTCCTCTTGGGACTCATGGGCTGAGCTGCAAGTTCAGTGTAGGCAGACAATGATATCATCCACCTCCTTTGTCAGCAGCTAACGTCCCCTCCAGATTGAAACCTCCTGGCTTTCCAGATCCGATGGTAAATGACCGGATTGTATGACTTTAGTGCCATGGAGTGCTGGAAAACCTTTTGTATAGAATGATGCCACCTGTCCAGACACTCTTACAGGAGTCAAGTCACCAGATATGCATGTTGTGTGGCTGCTTTTACATAAGACAAGAAGTCCGGGGGGGGGGGGAGCACTAGGCAGATGTGTCTCTGGCAACTTATGTGGTACTAGCTACTTCCTTCAGAAACTCTCAGTGGCAGTTCAGCTGGGAATGCCACAACCACTTTGGTTTGTGCCTATCTATCCTTGGATTTTTAATAATTTAAAAATGGTTATTATTATTATTATTATTATTTATTGATAATTGTTACTCATGTTAGCTTCTTAAATAAAGTTACAAGTTTGTTCGATATCATTTTTAGTGATTGATAATATTGAAAGTCTGACCAGACTTCTGAGTTGACTATTCTGCATGCCTCAAGTATTATAACTTAATAAATCTCTCACCTGCACGTATGTTTACAACTGAATTTTAAATGAGTTGAGTTAGTGTTTCCAATAAAGTGGAGGAATCTAGGAGTTGAACTATTCTAAACCTATATGGTCCCTTCACTGGTCGCAGCGTAGGGTATGTTATTATTACTAGAATTTCGCTGGGCACTTCAGTGCTCTTCTTTACACTTGATAAAGTTATAGCAACCGCCATAGCGTATCAAAGTCTCAGTATAGTAGAAATCAAATTAATGACATGAAACTAAATTGATGATTGTGAGTTCAAAAAGAAGTGTACAAATGAAGGGATATGATAGAATGCATGACAACAGGTGTAAATTAGTTAAACTGGAATGTTCATGGCGTCTTTTCCAGTCATCTTGAGGGGGGGGGGAAGTTCATCCTTGGTCTGGAAGATCCGTTAGTAAGAGTGGCTTTTTATGGGCACATGTACATCTATATAGTTGAGCAGCGGTCTTCTTCCTCTGCTCTTCCTTCTCCAGCCCTCTCTTTGCCTCATTCTCCAGCCCTGCTGTTCACTTTCCCCTCTAGCTACTCTTGTCCTGTGCGGTCATATACCACATCTACTCTCTCTATTCAAATCACGTCCTGTCCCTCCATCATCTTGGACCATGAGCTTGCCTTTGCACCAGCACACACATACACACACACACACACACACACACACACACACACAGAATAAAAAGTATGTATATATACTTTTGGTGGATCATAAATTTTTGACATCACAATTATAAATACTCAGATATGTACTAGAATACCTGTTACACTAAAAATATCCATCTATTAATATTTAGAATAAAGGTGACCTTTGATCATTGAGACCACTTACCTTGGTGATGACATGAGATCGACAGTTCGATTGAAACCATGCAAGGGTTTTGGTTATTTAACAGGTGAGCACCGGTTGCGAGTGCTACAGCTTTTTTTTTTTTACGTCTGCTACAGTTGATACACAATAACTCAGCAAATGCAATTAACAGTGGACTGATAGGAACGGTTACAAAATTTTTTTTGTAAAGATTGTCACATTAACCTAGAAAATAATAAGCTAGTTAAGGTGTAATTGTACAGACTCATTTCATGACTACAACTGTGTTCGTTACCTTTACCACAACCATAGTCTTGCCTTAGTTGAAAAACAATAGAAATAATATTTCACTGCCCACGCAATGTGCTTAAAAGGACCTCTGCATGAGGTGGAATAGCTGTGGTGAAGAGTTGCCAATGATTGAGTACGTGTCACTATAATCGTCAATAGCAGTCTTAATTGAGTGTGAGACTCTCTGCATGTTGATTCCAAAATTACTGCTGCCTAACTCTCAACTATTTGGCCCAGGCAGTAACAACAGACACAAAATTCAAATGAAAATAAGCCAGCCTGCTCATGAAATGTCTCACCACATCACACTTGCTCATGTAACAATTATTATATGTGTGTGTATTGTATGTCCGTAAGTTTGTGGACAATTTTTTTTGTGCAAAACTTGAATTTTATGAATCAAATTCTTAAAATTTTGCCCTAATAACCACTATGACTTTCCAAATTACTGTTTACTCGCAGCACTATTGCAGTGAGCCAAAAATGAGCGAAAATAAAGCCTGAGAATGAATTATCCTGCTACACCGGTGTATATTCTATGCTAGATAAATGTATATCTTCACTGCAAACCAAGCTTGTAAAGTTGGTAGTGTTAGTTCAAAAGGGGCTCTTCCACACTTTTAGCTAATGTTTAGTGGCTGCTTTGACCTGGATAGATAGTTCTTGTAGAGAAAGATAGCTGGGGAACTAGTAAGATTGGCGACTGCTACTACCATTGTATTTGAAGGTAATGAGCTTGTGCAATTCAGCGTGTGATATTGTAAAACCTCATGGGTCATAAACTTGAAAATACTATTGTGAAGATATCGAGCATGGAATATAATAATTATGGACAATTAAACGAATGCTATCATTTTACCCTGCTGCGCTAGTGTGCGGTAAAAATAAGTATATATGTATGTATGTATGTATGCAGTGTGGATGATAACTATACATCAATGCTCAGACAAACGTCAAAACAATTTAATCTTGGTCTGATATTAAAAAATCTGGTATGACAAATGTTACTATATTTTCATTGCTTTACAGACTGTGGTAGAACATGTAGTACATATTGGTATTGCTTATAAGCTTCAAAATGAGTAAAATTAATTCATATTATTGATCAATCATATTTAAAGAATATTGATCATCATTTAATTATTGTGTCAATAGTTCTGTGAAAAAGTATATTGTATCGTTCATGGCCTTAGCTTGCTGTGAGTTAATGCTTGTTGTGAGTTAATGCTGAAGTGTACGGTTGGGCTATGTTACCAAGTGTAGGATATTCAATTATTGAACATGGACACTGGATCTAACTATAATTTAGAACTGAGTTTGAGTGAGGTGCATCAATGTAATGGGGAAAATGAATAAAGCAAAAAAAATCATAAACTAAAACTAGAAGCCAGAGCGCAAATTAAAAGGGACAAAAGAAAAGAAGAATGCCCAGTTAAAAAAAATAAAAAATAAAAAAAAATAAAAAAATAATAATAAAATAAAATAAAAAATAAAAAATGGAGGGAAAAAGTGTCCATGCCAGGATTGAACCATAGTTGTTAGCATTGAACTTTGAAGCAATGGCAAAGGAGGTAAAAACTGCTAACTGATATGCCAGAAAAGCACACCCTCAAAATGCATGATTATAACCAGATCTGATCTCTTTGGCCGGCTGAATAGCTGACCAGTTATTGTTTGGTTGGATATCAAGCACTCTTGGGCAGCAAATATCCAATGGCCAACTGTAATAATTCACACTGAGTAAGTATAATGGCCTGTGAAATGCACACTTTTTGCCCAGTTTTCCCAAACACCAATCATAATGTACTTTAGTTGGTAATCTGATAAAGCGACTTAAACTGCCTAGTACAACATCATGATACCTTCTTCAATCTTTGGAAGGCCACTGTCTTTGAGATCTGTTGTTGTGTGACAGAAAGACTGACAGACAGACAGACTAACAGACAAATTAAGTACTGCAACCCTACCATGCATGTGCGCCAAGGATTAAAAACTAGATGGGACGAGCTGAGTGCTAGACCAGCTTAGTAAACATGGGCATATGGTTTCATACAGGATTTTTTTCTGGGGGGAGGGGAAGAGTTTAGAAAGGAGGGCCACACGTTTATTTGAACACACCCACTTTTGCTGAAACCAGATTAAAAATTGTCTCAGGTCTAGAATTAACTGAAGTAAACTGATATATATAAACAACAAAACACAGAATACCATTATAAATCAAAACCACAGAGGGGGGGGGAGAGGGGGAAACTCCACCTGGGGGGAGGGGGAGGGGGAGAGGGGGAAACTCAACCTGGGGGGAGGGGGAGGGGGAGGGGGGGAAACTCAACCTGGGGGGAGATCCCAGGGCGCCCCTACCTCTGTATGAAGCCCTGATTATATGTACTTACGTATGGGTGTGGCTAATCCAATAAATATAAGTTGTACAATGGAGGAAATGATACTTTTGTGAACCACATGAACACTATAGAACACATGCACACACACTTCATCACCTACATGCTCAAACCACTCCTATCTTCTTACACCAAATCATTATTCACCTAGGTGATACAGGAAGCCCATTACAGCACAAAATGGGTATACACGTTGACAGTATACTCATCACACATGTATGTGCAGATGTGTGTGTGTGCGTGTATATGTACACACAATTTCAAAATATATTCTGAATGTGTAAAGAAATTAGTGATAAAAGTCCAAATTTTTAAACTATAAGTTTCACTCTATATAACTTCAAGTGCACATAGTGTGCACTAAATGGAATTGAATAGCCAGTAGTGTATAATTACTTATAATCTATTGCAAATTACATCTTTACTAGAATGTATTGTACTAAATCATAATACTACAATAGGAATGAGTACCAACAGGTTGTGAATGCCAGTAAAGATCGACATGTTCAATTGGTTATAGAGTACGCATCGCACGGACACACATGGATACAGTGCATGGTATTATAAGATAAAAGTGGGCAGAGACAAGTATACTCAGGGTGTAATATGTATGCACTCATAATGATTACAGGACTATAATATTAGCCAAATGACGGCGAGTTACTCGAGTCACATATCACAGGGGAGTCGGAACAGGTACGGCAATGGCCACACCTATATTTTAACACAAGGGGGCGTGTCAGCCATTTTTCACTTATAGCGAAACATGTCTCCAGCTACACCGCCATAATATGCGACCTCTTCGTTTAAGACTTATAGTGACTCGTAGACATGGACAGCCACACTACTTGTAATGGTGCCATGCTATTCCAGAATTGGTAATGGTCATCAAAAGTGCCTGAAAATACCCAGTTGCCTAGATGGGCATTAATGCTGGCAAAGTCGTACTTTATAAATGAGGACCTTGGACAAAGGTAAAAATTCGAGTCTGTCCCGCAGATTCTGGGACAGTTGGAGCCTATGAAATTTAGGCTGTTAACATTCCAACATGCATCTACATTTTCTCACAAAGAAATAAAAGTTTTGAGTGTGCAAAGAAAAAAATAACAACTGGGAATCCACTGTCTTCAAACACTGACTTTATTATAACTCAGGTAACATTTGCTTAGCATCATTCATTCTTATAGGATAAAATTTGAGGACAAGAAACACGACTTAAACACAGTTTTATGATGTTTGCTGTGTAAATTAAAATGACACCTTTAGTTACTACTGACAGCAAGTTCAGAGATTTACAGTGTATCTGGCAAAGAGAATTCAGTTTTCAGGACACTACTTACATAGACTTTGAAGCCCGCATACATGACCATAGCGCAAGCTTCCACTCTAGTTCAGTCCTGTAACACATTGGTATAACAGTCTGGCGGAGCCGAACCCTTTACCTGGCAAAAGATACATTGCATACTGTTACACTGATAGTTGCTATCCTCGCCACCACATCAACCAAAAAATAATAATACAAATATTAAGTCACGCACTGATTCTAATTTTCAGTTAAAACATTGTCACAATGGTATTCCAGAAAGCATTAATTAGAATGACACCATAGACAAAAGTTAATTCTAATGCTTAAGCTTTTACTGTAGCTGTGATTTATAATGGTAGCACCTTTGAGCACAGAGTTTGTTGATGAGTACTGAAAAAAAAAAAATCATAACAAATTAATTCCCCTCGTCCCCACCCACCCTGTTTTTTTTTTCTAAATTATTACATGCAAATTTCTAGCTGTGCAAGTACTTTCTTGTAGCAATCTGGTTGTAGCTAAAACTGGTATAGTGAATTTTCTGTAATTGAGAAGATTACTGCAGCAGTGATAATGCCGTTGCTGTAGCCATTGTATTGCTTAGAATTGAAAATCAATGAAATATTGGTGGCCTGCTTCAAACTTGGATGTTGATCTGTAATTTTTTTGCAGGACAAAATGAAACCGTAGATGGAATGTAACCTTATACCAGATGAAAAAAATAATCATGCCGTTGTTTACTTGCTCTTAGTAGTGAAGGTGAGCAATGTCATACTTTATAAATGAGGACCTAGGACTAAGGTAAAAATTCAAGTCTGTCCTGCAGATTCTGGGACAGTTGGAGCCTATGAAATTTAGGCTGTTAACATTCCAACTCCAACATGCATCTACATCTTCTCAGACAAGAACTAAAAAATTAGTTTTATGATGTTTGCTGTGTAGCTAAAATTAAAATGACACCTATAGTGACTACAGACAGCAAATTCAGAGATTTACAGTATATCTGGCAAAAGAGAATTCAGCTTTCAGGCCACGAAACTACTCACCTAGACTTGAAGCCCGTGTACACCATCATAGCGCAAGTTTCCACTCTAGTCCAGTCCATAACACATTGGTATAACAATCTAGTGGAGCCGAACCCTTTACCATCCCTAATCCCCGCGGGTAGCATATCAGGCAGGATTGGTAAAAGGTCTTTCCCCAACTAATCATTACAGCATGCAACCTTTGACAATGATTTGGACGACCATTTCCAGTCTTTACTAATACTCTGATGGTAAAGGGTTTTTACTCTATTACTCTAATGGTAAAGGGTTTTCGGGGTACGAAGTTACTGTGTAGTTGAAAATAAACCTTCAAATAGATGAGAAGTAATCTGTTCAGTTAAACTTCATAGCTGGGTCACAAGTTTATCCTCTGGCTAACTCATTGGGAAAATTTCAAAAAAGTAAAAAAAAAAAGGAATAGCTATAGCTAGCTATCAGTGTGGAGGTCCTTTTTATCAACCAAATTATTAATTATTGTTACAGTAATTACTAGGTATGTCAATTTTAATGAAGTTGAGTGCTCGGGAGATACAGGCCCATCAATTCTTGTGGCACTAGACAGATGCGTGTCTCTGAACCATGTACTACTAGCCGTTTTTAGTTGTGCCAACTCACCCATTGCCTTTTAATTGACATTATTATATTACTATTATTATTATTATTATTATTATTATTATTATTATTCATACTATTATTGTTATAATGCTTATTATCTGTGTATCGAACTACATTCTGAGTTTTGATTTATATACTTGAAAAAATTGCTTGTTTAATTTATTTAATGCGCCATGCATAAGCTGTGAAGCAATTAAATAAAGGATTAAATGAGAATGAATGAATGAGAATAAATGAATGAGAATAAATAAATGAGAACGAAAATAAATAAACAAATGTATGTATTATATATAGCCATATACATGACAGTGTATAGCTACATCCTGCATTTTACATTTATAACTCCAAATAGTAGTGATATACTATCTGTGAACTTACCACTTCAGTAAACTCCAGTAGATGCCTAGTATACCTCAGGTATTACTTAGTCTACTGTGTTTGTACACTTTGCTTGGTAAAGCAAATAGTAAGCAACAAACATTAAATTAAAGTTCAGGTTCATAAAGCGTTTTAAGTCTCTTCTTGTGTATGGTAATCTCAAAAGATACTAGTATTTGCATTGGAATATCTTACATTATTATAATTAAGCTATTTAAAGTTAGCAGAGAGCTAACAGGAACACTCTCAGTACTTAATAAATTAATAAAAACAAAGTGATAGTGAACAGCATCATTTAGTTGCTATACACGTCAGGGGAAAATATTGGACTTGAGCATCATTTAGTATACACACCAGGTTAAAACATTGGACTTGAGCATCATTTAGTATACACACCAGGTTAAAACATTGGACTTGAGCATCATTTAGTATACACACCAGGTTAAAACATTTGGCTGTCTAAAGTAGAGTATACTTCTGTTATACTCCACAAGTAAACATCAAGATTACATAGGGTATGTATACTACTAGTATAACTTTGTTATACATACGTGGTTTCACATAAGTATAACATATTTTTTGCATGGTGAAATCTATATAATATACCTGCACTCACTTTTATGAAAGGTAAGTAATAAGTGAAAAAAATAGTAACGAAGGACAAGAAAGAGTGGAATAATAGTGACCTTTAAATTTAAAGTTCATAATCAGAGCATACTGACATGGCAAAAGGTTCCTGAGTAGATGTAATGACACCATAAGCCACTGATTTATTCACAACAATTGTACTTGTGTTGTCCTCTGAGTGCATTTCATAATATTGAATCTGAAGTTGATGATGTATTTTACAATTAAAATTACAACTGTGGCAACCAAGACAACGGCAATATTGAATACACTTATCACTATACATAAAATAGAGCAACTTGAATATGATGTAAGAGTTCCTATTTTTTCTGTTGTCCCATCAGATTCTGTGAAAGTAAGTATATCAATTACATCAAATAAATTACATTTTTAAGTATTGGAATTTTCACTACTTGACAATCTCCATTACAAATGGAATACTGCATTTTATATTAACTACAAAACATTATTCTAGAATCTTACCTTGCTAAACACAGCATTCTATATATAATAATATTTTACGTTAAAAGGATTTGCTACAATTGCTTGCACATAAGTGATGTCCAAATACCCAAGTTCACATACTTGAATATATATCCGGGTCAGCTGGTTAGCCAGGAAATTGGACAAGTTATTAGTTTCTATTTGTTATTATCATGATGAGTTAGATAGCATAAAAAGGCATTAATTTTTTTGCAATTAACTATATTGTATAACTAGTATTTCTATATAGTATACAATTCTACTTGAAGATAGATTCTCAATATAGTATATTATTTCCTTTAAGGTAAAATAATTTTAGAACAAACTTATGATAGAAATAAGAAATAAATGAATAGCATAAATAGTATAGCAAGTAGGAATAGTAAACGTGATATAAAATGTAAATTATTAATTTATAGAACAAAATCTGTACCACAATGATTCTTATTGTTCATTAATCTAATTTCACACCTCTCTGAAAGTTTTTTAAGCATGGTGTTTGTCCTTTTAACTGCATCTTTTTAAATTTATAAATTTAGATTTTTTTTATCATATATATTTTACTTACCCATACATTTTTTCAGCAACTTATTATACTGCATGACTTTACACATTGCAACTTATTGACATTTAATGTTTTCCTCTAATAAACATGTTACATTTACCTGGCATTGTTGAAGCCAAAAATACTTGCACTCTCCCGTGAAGTCCACAAACATAAACCTGATCCTTTGATCCATTCCATACAAAGCTAAGTTTACTAATAATGCTGGCTGTTGGGAATGGTCCACCATTTGGAATCAATTTGATGCCATTTACCAGTAATAATAGTATAGTTAGAATCATTTGTGACAACTTCATCCAAGTTATATCAAAAATAGACCTTTGCAAGTATTCATACAATTTACATGACAGAGACACTAGACTTCCTTTAGAAATTTCAATGTTATTGGCAACTTTTGCAGCAAATTCATGTATTCATGTTTGCTGCAAAAGTTGCCAATAACACTGAAATTTCTAAAGGAAGTCTAGTGTCTCTGTCATGTAAATTGCGGCCACAGTAATGGATAGCTGTTGTGGATAGGTTTATGACACACCAAACCAAACTGAGGGCCAGACTTGGATCATACTACTAGAGCATACAAATGCAAATTTTTGAAACCTCTAGCAGTTATGCTCACCTGGCACAGCACGGACGCATGTGCACTCAGGCACTGTGAGCCATGCAAGAAAAGCTGCTGCACTGTAAGCCGAAAGGTGTGTAATCCACCCCAAATTAAGTATGAATCACTTATAACAAAAATTCACACCAAAATTTGGTGTGATGTGCACACCTCATCATTTTGATGTGAAGTACATGCCAAATTCAGTGTAAGTTCACAACATAAACAGTGTGAACTCATAATTACATTAATGCTGAATTACTATAATAATTTGGGTTGATTCCAATATCAACATTATTTTTCAAAAATTGATTATTGTATTGTTCCGTGCCTGAATCCCAGATCTCAAACCAAAAGACCAAAATATTTGTTAGCTCTCTTACCTAGCACACAACTGTACAATTAATTTATAATTACCCCCCCCCCCCCTCTCATCCCGAATCCTGTAAAAAAAATAAATGTCAGTGCTCATTTCATTCATGTGTCCAATGGAAATAATCATGAATTCCCTGTTTTAGGCTAAACTGCCAGGTCCGCAGTTATCAGTCCATGAATGCAGATAAAATAAATACTAGATAGACATTTGAGAATTGATATCTTCATCTTCTCACTGGAACCTACAAAACCTCTAGTTTGGATTTTAAAGCACTTAGCATTCAATACTGTTATAGGCTGAACACATGCCAAGATTTCAGGCAGCTTTATGCTTACTGTTGATGATGTATTTTTAACTTGTTTGCATGGCATTTGAACAAAAAAATAATTATTTAAAAAAAATTGGTTGTATAGTAAAGAAATTATTTTGTGATCCAAAACTCAGTAAATTTGCATTGATAACAATGACAATCTATTGGTACACTAAATTACTTACAATTACATCTCTAAAATGCTTAAGAAGTGAAAAATTTTAACAAAAATAATGAGTGAAATTAAACATTGCATTTAAAGTTCATAAGCAGAGCATGCTGACATGGCATAAGGTTCCTGAGCTGATGTAACGACACCATAAGCCTCAGATTTCTTCATTTCAAGTACATATGTGTTGATATCTGAGGGCATTTCATAAATTGGATCAGAACCTGATGATACCTTTCCTCTTTGGTATTTTATACTTAACACAATTACAATAGCAGTAACTATGACAGCTATGACTATAGCAGTTATGACTACAATTGTCACTATCAATAAAGCAGAGGAAGATTCGTTAGCACCTTCAGAAAATGTTTTTTCCGTTGTTTCACTAGTTTCTGTAAAAATAAGTAGATTACAACATTCACTATGCCATGAATTACACCAACCACTCATACGATAAAAATATAATATCACATTATTTGGCATTGTCTATAAATTATCACTGCCTGAAAAGTGTCCATTGATAACCATAACAAAATGTAAATTATTATATAATGTGTCAATAACTAGTTTGATAACCTCTCCAGTCTTGTAAATGTTTGTTAACTCTAATAATTATCAAGACAGTTTACAGATTTTGTTATGTTTGTTAATGGACTCTTTTCATGCAATTGTAGAATTCTCAATTCACATTAGCCACCAAAAATTATTTAGAATCAGAGTCTACTAATCACAGCACAGTAAGATAACATTGATGTCAATAGCTATACATTCAATGAATATGTTTTATGACTACTCAGACAATAGAATGTAGATTTTTTTACTATGTAGCTAGGTATTTTAACTTCATATAAAATATTTCTCGTCATGTAAGATTGTCAAATTCTTTAATGAATTTGAGGAATAAAGAACACATCAAAATAGAGTTAAACTTTCAATTTAATTAATCAGCTATGATGAGAAAACATACTAAATGAGTTTATTTTTACTAGTTGAAAGAGAAAGATCTTTGCCAGCACAAAATACACTGTGAAACAGGAAACTTACTTGGGTATAATTTAAAAAAGATGTAGGTTGATGAAGGACATGGAGTTGGAATAAACAGGCCATTTGAAGTTATGTATCCACCATCTGACCTACATCTACATGACACATTTGAGGTGTCTTCTTGGTTGTGTGTTGTCAAGTAGTATTGTGTTCCATTTGACCAATCCGGATATCTTGTAGTGTTGTTAATAACAAACTGGGCTAGATTAGAACAGCAAGATGAATTAATAGTACATTTGAAGGTGACATGCTGACAATCATGTTGAAAAGTAGTAGTAATGCTCAGTGCTTCTCCATCACTACAAGCAGGTGCTGCACACACAAAACAGCAGTAAAGATATTCAGCAGTGAAGAACACCTACATAATATTAGTTGTCTAAAATTTTTAATATTTTATTTCAGGCTCCGCCAATTAGAATGAAACAATGTTGTTCATTGGCAAAGCAAGGGGAAGCACTCTCAAGTGTAACTCAATTGAGATTTTTGATAATTGTGTATGTAGGGTTCATGCAGCTGCTTTTTCTCATGAGCACCTAATTCAGTGGCAAGAATACTTCAATTGCAGCACACTGTCAAATTTCTATTGAGTATGATGCCTAACACTATGCTTGGTGTAAAGAAAATTGGACGTGAGAACCAACAATTTATGTAATTGTTTCGGTTGGGAACGACTGAATCATAAGTTAATTTTTAAAATGATATGCATAGATTCAGCTGGGTAAAGCACATCATTAGTTTAAAGCTATAGCCTTACTTTACCACACCCTCAATCTGATTCCATATAGCAGAGTGAGAATCGGCTCCTCATTATGACATGTCACAGAAACATGCCTGATATTACTCTGAATGTGTTATATTGAGCTCTGACAGTTCTCAACTGAGACCAAGCAAGTGTTCAGACTTTCTTTGGCAGATTTATTGTATGCATAAATTCTCGATCTTGTGGACCTTCTAGTGCAAGAATGAATCAGAGAAAATGAGTGGCTTATATAATGGTACAAAATAAGACAAGAGAGAAGAGTCAGGTGAGAAAGTGTTGATTAATCTAAATTGACAGTGAATGAGGTGGAGAGAGTGTGTACAAAATACAACTTAGGTCACAGGCTAGGGTGCTCACAGCACAAAGGAAAGTAACCAGTACAGGATGAGGTAGTAGAATGAACTGCCTAAAGAAAAAAAGAAAAGAAAAACAGAGAAAAAAAAAAGAAAAAAAAAGAAAAAAAGAAAAGAAACAAAATAACAATAACAACAACAAAAAAAATTACAAACAAAGAACAACAAAGAAACAAAGTACCAAAAAAAACTATTTCAGTATCACGTATTTCCTATAAAAACATTAATTTACGATAGACACAACATTGGTTCTATTTCTTTTAGGAAATCAATGATCGATTGGCTAATCAAAACTTGGCTTGTAAAAAACTACAGCTTTTTCTAAGTTAAAGTCTCTACAATTAACAAAATTGTCTTCAATAAGCCAGTACCTAAGCTTCTACAAACTTTCTAAGTTTATCCTACCTAAAAAATATCCTCTTTTCTGGCCTTGAAAAGATTTTAGACACCATCCCGAGCTTACTTGTATTTTCTTGAGGTACCAGGATTGTAGAAGTTGACAAAGGACATGGAGTTGGAATAAACAGGACAGTTGAAGCATAGCGGTATGATGTATCTGGCCGTCTGCATCTACAGGAGACATTTGCGGCATCTTGTAAGTAGTCTACAATCAAGTATTGTGTGGGATCTGCAATATTTTTTAGAGTATTGTTTATGATGAACTGGACTCCAGCATTAGTACAGCAAGATGGATTGATAGTACATATGAGGATGACATTCCGACAATCATGTTGAAAAGTAGTAATGTTCAGTGCTTCTTCATCACTACAAGCAGATACTGCACACAGTGTATATGGTTAACTACTGTAAACATTAAATAGCTAACAACATTTGGTTACCTGGTATTGCTAATTACCAAAGTAGAATTAAAGTATTTTTATACATTAGCTAGTGGCTCAGCCAATTGGAATTACAAAGAAACAAAGTACCAAAAAAAACTATTTCAGTATCATGTATTTCCTATAAAAACATTAATTTATGATAGACACAACATTGGTTCTATTTCTTTTAGGAAATCAATGATCGATTGGCTAATCAAAACTTGGCTTGTAAAAAAACTACAGCTTTTTCTAAGTTAAAGTCTCTACAATTAACAAAATTGTCTTCAATAAGCCAGTACCTAAGCTTCTACAAACTTTCTAAGTTTATCCTACCTAAAAAATATCCTCTTTTCTGGCCTTGAAAAGATTTTAGACACCAGCCCGAGCTTACTTGTATTTTCTTGAGGTACCAGCATTGTAAAGTTGACAAAGGACATGGAGTTGGAATAAACAGGACATTTGAAGCAGCGTGGTATGATCTATCTGGCCGTCTGCATCTACAGTAGACATTTGCAGCATAGTGTAAGTAGTCCACAATCAAGTAGTGTTGTGTGATATCTTGAGTATGATATAGAGTATTGTTTATGATGAACTGGACTCCAGCATTAGTACAGCAAGATGGATTGATAGTACATATGAGGATGACATTCCGACAATCATGTTGAAAAGTAGTAATGTTCAGTGCTTCTTCATCACTACAAGAAGATACTGCACACAGTGTATATGGTTAACTACTGTAAACATTAAATAGCTAACAACATTTGGTTACCTGCTAATGACCAAAGTAGAATGAAAGTATTTTTATACAACATTAGCTAGTGGCTCAGCCAATTGGAATTAGACAGATTGCACCTTCGTTCTGGCAAAAAATAAAACAGCTTACTTGCCACACCCACTTATTTCATGCAATGACTACGTATGCACATAACCTAGGTTATGAGGCACATGAATATTTAACCAATTAATTCTGCTGGTGTAAGTTAGTGAGACTAAAGTTAACATCCACTACAGTGAAAATGGCAATCGTTGTTTCTAAGGCCTGTGGGGGTTCCGGATTGCTCCTTCGCTACTGCGCACAGCGCGATGCCACAGCCTGGTAGACAGCAAGTACGCTGCCACCAGAATTCAGTTTGCGAGTTGCCTCACTTGAGTGAACGAAATTACTTACAAGTACTGAACTAAAATTACAACACGTGGCGAGGGGTTATGAACAAACAGACCTCTCGCCACTGACCAATGAAAATGATACAGGTCTACTCCTGCGCACAACTACTTCACACCCAATGTTTCTATACTATACACATTCTAGCGATGATAAATAACATGACATAAAACATAACATAAACTAGTTCTTTTCTTCTTCTATCTTCTCTTGCTTCTCCTCTTCTCTATCCTTCGTCCTTGCTCTTGCATGTGGGCGTCTCTTGTATGCCCACATCTCCCCCCTCCTTCAAAAGATGGGTGCCACGTTCACCGGTCTCAGCCTCTCCATGGCACCTACTCAGGTCATCCGCAACAACATTCTCCACTCCAGCTCTGTACACAATCTCAAAATCATACATACTCAACTTCAAACACCAATTATAGATCCGTCTGTTTTCTTGTTTGCCATTCCTAATGTTCACCAGGCCCTTATGGTCGGTGACAACCGTAAATTTCCTCCCATAGAGGAAGTAGGCAAAATGCCTGATCGCCTCATAAATCCCCAGACCTTCCAGTTCCTGGGCGCTATAGTTTGCTTGGGCCCCTCTCAACTGTTTCGAAAAGAAAGTGACGGGCAACTTCTCCCCATTCCGGACCACGGAAAGGACAGCTCCAACACCTGTCGAGCTCGCGTCACTCTCTAACACAAAAACATCACTAACACATGGAACACATAAACGTACAGATGCAGACAAAACATTACATAACGCATGAAAGGCGTCCAACATTGAACCGGTCCAACTCACCACCCCAGACATCGCCGTGGACGTGTGTGGCGTGAGGACAGAGGACCACTGATGGAGTCCAGGAATGAACCTCCTATAAAACCCCACCAGGCCCAGGAAACCACGCAGCTGTTTCCTCGTTCTGGGCAAAGGGTGATTCCGTATCGCTTCTACCCTTGCCTCCGGCACACTAATCATACCACCACCCAACTGGTGGCCAAGAAACTCCAAAGTCCTTCTGCCGAAGCTACATTTAGACCTTTTACAAGTCAATCCTGCCTCCTTTAACGCTTCCAAAACCTTCTGAAGGTGTCCCAAATGACTACCCCAACTGTCCGACACCACCAAAATGTCATCTATATAAACTCTCGCACAGTCTTCACAATCCACTAAAACCTCCTCCATCAACCGTTGAAAAACTGACGGAGCATTCGTCAATCCGAATGGCATCCGCCTAAATCTGTATTTCCCAAAGGGACAAACAAAACATGTCTTGTCCCTGTCTTCTTCTTCCACTAGCACCTGGTGAAACCCCTTGGCCAGGTCAATCTTTGACATCACTCTTCCTGCACCCACCTTCTCTACCATCTCATCAAAGGATGGGATATAGTACGGCTCCTTAGTCGTAATCTCGTTGAGCCTACGGTAGTCCACGCAGAGCCTGATGTTTCCATCTGGCTTCTTCACTGGCACCAGCGGTGATGCCCAATTACTTCTACACCTCTCGATGACTCCCAAATCTTCCAAATTCTCTAGTTCCTTCCGAACTTTATCCCTGATTCCGAGGGGAACCGAATAAGGCGTCTGCCGAATCGGCTCATTGTCTCCCGTCTCGATAGACATCGTCACTCTCTCCGTGCTTCCAGGGTTGTCCGAGAAAACGTCGTCATACGTCCCCAGTAACCCCATTAACTCACACTCGTCATACCCTTCACACTCACCATTCAACCTGCTACTTTCGTCCCTCTGTTCTTCCACTACTATATCTAGTCTCCTTATACTCGCTCTCTCCCTAAACTCCTTAATACAGTTCACATGCACTACCTTCGCATGCCTCTCATTATCCACTCTACCAATCTTATAATTTACTGCCCCCATCTTCCTCAAAACCTTATATGGACCCTGCCACGAGTCTGACAATTTACAAGTCATCCCCGGCACTCTATACAGGACCAGATCTCCCTCTTTAAACTCCCTCAACTTTGCTCCCTTATTCACATATTGTAACCTACTCTCCTTCCCCTTAGCCATTCTCAAGGCCGCGCTATCTCTCACATTCTCCAGTCTCTCTGCCATTTTCATTACCCACTCACACACATTTAACTTCTCAACCTCTGCCTCGTACAGCCCATGGTACAGGGCATCCAATGGGGTCCTGACCCTAAACCCATATACCATATCAAACGGACTGTACCCAGTGTCCGCGTGAGGCATCTGCCTTAATACAAACAAAACAAAACACAGCTGTCCAACCCAATCTAGCCCCTCATCTATACTCTTCCCTAGCACGCTCTTCATGGTGCCGTGCATCCTCTCGACGGCACCGTTAGTCTCAGGGTGGTAGGGGGATGTGCGTACCTTCTCAATCCCCAACTGCTCACACATCTGTACCATCACTCGCCCACAAAACTGACTACCCTGATCGCTGAGAATCCTCTCTGGGACCGAGGTCCTTGAGAATATGGACCAAAGTCCTTCCATAACGGCCTTCGCCGTGATGCTCTTCAGGGTACTGCCTCTGGCCACCTTGTAGCCAAGCATATGTACGTCAATATGTACCTATTTCCCCCCTTTCCCTTGGGCAATGGGCCAACCAAGTCAATGGCCACACTCTCGAAGGGTTCCGCCAGTATCGGTCTCTCAACCACTGGGGCCCTCCTTGGCCTATACTTGCTCTTAACCTGGCACTTCTCGCAACTCCTACAATACCTGATTAACTCCCTAGCCATTCCTGGCCATGTAAAATACCTCCCAACCATCTTGGCAACCTTATCTGCACCTAAGTGCCCATTCCTGTCATGCCCCAATACCTTCACTTTCTCCCTATAACTCCTTGGCAGCACTATCACATCACGAAACTCATCCCACGTTACATACATTCCTCTCACTAATACCTTTCCTTTCCACTTGAACCCTCTCTCTCTCCTGTCCCCTAATTCTCTCCACTCTTTTAAGCCACTATCCTCCTGCAGCTCCTTAACAAACTCCTCTTTCTCTCGACCCTCTTTCACAGGTCCTATTTCCCCGGCTATCTTGCCTAGCTCACTATCCGTCTCAGTTTCCCCCAATATTTCCCCCAAGGGAGTCGCACTCCCTTCTTCTGAATCCCCACCTGCTTTCGCCCGGGGCTGGTCGGCTTCAGGCGTACCTTCCGCTTCTTCTGCCCCTTGGTCCTCCCCCACCCTACTCCACACTTCGGGCCTATTTAAGGGGTCGGACTGGCTACTCGCTCCTTCCTCAGGTTCGGGTCCCACTTCACCGTCACCCTCAGGACTGACTATATCCCACAACACTGCCTCTTCTGGCATTTCCTCGCTTTCTTCTAATTCCCTCTCTTTCTTAACCATACTCCTGGTTAACACGTTGACCTCCGCTATATCCCCAGCCACATACTCCCTTATGGCTTTCCTATAGGCTGCCGCCTCCCGATCATCGGCTAATGAGACCGGCACCAAACAACTCACCCCCTGCGACTCACTCTCGTCTATTATAGACCTCACTCTCTTCTCGTGGCCTCCCACCACGAACTCACACATGCAGCTCTTGTAACGTCTCTCCTTCCCCCCATATCCTTTCACGTATACATCTGGACACAACTCTACTCCCTCTGGAACCAATGTCTTAGGTACAGACCCCAACTCTGCACCCGAGTCTAAGAGAACCTCAGTCCTCACCCCATTCACTATCCCATACGCTACATTTTCCGCCTGTCCTGACCCCATTCTCTTTAGCATGGACATCTTAGTCGGGTTAGACTCCTTTTTCACGGTAACAGTTCCTCTTTTGGCCGTACAGTCAGGGCTCTTGTGCCCCACCTTCCCGCAATTGTAACATGTGGGCACCCGTGTAACATAATTACTGCCCTGTTTGTCCTTCCTGCACTCACTGGCCTTGTGTCCCTTCTCCCCACAACTATAGCATGTACTAACCCCATAAGGACTTCCAACCTTGTCTCCCAAACCACCCCCTGACGCCTTTCCTCCGCGCCCATACCAGTTATCTCTATCCATTGTTCCTCTGTAACCTCTCGTCGCCTCACTGGGACCACAGCCCAAGGGCTTATAAAAATTCCCCTTTTGTCTCCCGGACATCCAATCCTCAAGAGCATCTCTCAATTCCCCCCACTCCCCTATCTTCCTCATTTCGAGGTACGCCTTCCCACTAGGCGGTAAATTCCTTCTCAACACGGCTAACGCAATAGCCAACATGCATTCCTCCACCCCCTTACAGCCCTGGCACATTCCCTTCGTCACCCTTAGTAGCCAGTCTGTTAATCCTCCTGCTGTCATCCCTTTAAATGACTCCCCAGTAGCCTCCAATAGCTGATTTCCATACGTAATGGCTGTTTCCCCCGTAGCCTTCAACAGAATCCTCTTAATCTCCTCATACTCCTCATTATTGTCCCTAGCCTGTGCCACCCTCATGCACAAGGTCTCAGACAACCTGGGATACAATCTCTCCCCCCAATCCTTCTCACTAATCTTGCCTTCCCTCATTATTCGCTCAAACTTCCCTAAATAAGCTCCCAACTCATTCCCTTCCTTATACGTTCCTAATCCCCTTAACTTCTCTTGTAGTAACTCTCTCCTCTCACGTACCCTGTCGTCCTCCAGTCGCGTCATCCTCCGGCGCTCTTCTTCATCTCTACGACGGGCTGTTTCTTCTCCTTGTTTTCTCTCTTCCCCTTCTTCTCTACGTCTCAGGGCTCTCTCCCCTTCTTCCCTCAATCTGGCGGCCTCTTCCTCTCTAGCCACTCGGCTCCTCTCTTCTGCCGCTTTCCTCTCTTCTCTGTCTTTCTCATCCTTCTCTACTAAGTATCGCAGCAGCGCTGCTACCTCTCCTTCATCTCCTCTTCTTGACATCTCTTCTTGCACTACCTCCACCTCACTGCCTTCCAATATCTCTGACTCAGACTCCCCTCCCGATAACTCCTCGTACTTCACTACTGAGTTGCGAAACGGATAAGGCGATCGAGTCTTCACAACTGGTCGTCCCCCAGGCCTGTAGAGATCCCCTTTGGTGCTCACTCCAGACAACTTCTTGGTCCCCTTCCTCGCCTCACTTTGTCCAGGCTCTGTCATAGAGGGCGAGCGAACCGTCCTCCGTTAAGACCCCTGTGAAACACAAACAAGTAACACAGTGATCACACAATGACACAATAAAATTAGAACCAATTAACGAGACACTTGCGATTACAGCCCTTGAAAATTTACAACACAAACACAACCACACTGCGAGCAACGCAAGTCTCTAAGTTGTCCAAGCCTCCTCTCCAATGATCCTTCTTCTTTTCCCGTGCTTCCTTCCCTCCTTTCTTCTTTCGAATTCCCTCTGCCGCAACAGGGGTAGTTTCACTAGTCCGTGGACCGTGAGGTAGTTGGAATGTTCCCACTCCTGGTTTTCCTCCTACGTACGCGAACGTAGTCGTTGGACGGCGAGATACCGCAGTTGTCTCTTGTCCGTAGTTCGTTAGACCCTGAGTTAGACGTCTCCTCCTCAGGATCCCACCGCTGCCACCAATTCTGTGGGGGTTCCGGATTGCTCCTTCGCTACTGCGCACAGCGCGATGCCACAGCCTGGTAGACAGCAAGTACGCTGCCACCAGAATTCAGTTTGCGAGTTGCCTCACTTGAGTGAACGAAATTACTTACAAGTACTGAACTAAAATTACAACACGTGGCGAGGGGTTATGAACAAACAGACCTCTCGCCACTGACCAATGAAAATGATACAGGTCTACTCCTGCGCACAACTACTTCACACCCAATGTTTCTATACTATACACATTCTAGCGATGATAAATAACATGACATAAAACATAACATAAACTAGTTCTTTTCTTCTTCTATCTTCTCTTGCTTCTCCTCTTCTCTATCCTTCGTCCTTGCTCTTGCATGTGGGCGTCTCTTGTATGCCCACAAGGCCCATGGAAGTTGGGATGACATAAATTAGCAAGCTAGCTTATAAACAATAATATAGATTTGTCAGTAGCTATTTTAAATCATATTTATATGCTGACCCAATTGAAAAAATATATATGTGTGAAACTAGTTAAGCATCATAAGTCATTAGGAGAATCAAAATCATTTAACGGTATGTGTAAAACCCAGTATTATTTTGAACTACATATTCGTACTCCAGTTTGTGTATAGCTAATGTTGTTCACACAACCGAAACCTATTGAGAGTTAAAAAAAAAAAGTAATTATAATTAATACAATTAAAATTAATTATAAACTTGGCTTGGGACCAACAGATCCTAAAGGGTTCAATTAACTGATGCTGAAAGTTGTTAAGGGAGACACTTTCAGGCTTACTTTCTAGAGTAATCAAAACTTTCTTGTCTGTCCATGAAAGGCTGCATGCAATAACATACAGCACTGATGCTGACAGCACACACCAAGTTTTTGCTCATCATGGCATTAGATGTACAGAAATTTAATATTTTGGCAAGTGAGTGAGTACAGTGAAGTGAGACGCTATCAGCCAAATGCCTGTGTAGCTAGCTATACATATTATATGTGACCGTCTATAGGAAAACTAGGCACAACGGGGCACCTTCGAATTTTTTTTTTTTGCACTTACGGAGTTGTCGGCGTCCAAATATTGAGCTCTCCAAGTTTTACCGTCGTAGCTTTAGTCGTTCCTGCTATAATAGACCTAACCGTTCCCTTCCGTAGGCTTGAAACAATACATTTTTAAGAAATCGATCGATCTTTTCTCGATATTACGCACGCCGCGTTGTGCCCGGTTTTCCCGTAGACGGTCACATATGTATTCAAATGCAATTAGTGAAATATCAAACAAAGGTATAGCTATAATAGATTGCTATCCATTGATTAACTAGCTACAAACAGAAGAAGAGAGTTTGAAATTGGTGACCTGGTGTTTATAGAGAATATGAAAAACCAGAAATATGTTTTGGTGGCAATAATAATGAGGATTAGAATTGTGATAGCCTTTGAGCACTGGAACAATGGACATATACTCAGCAGTTGTAGAGCATGCAACCATCCAGATATTACTTGAATTTCATAAGATATTAAAGCTGCAATCTCTGAAAGTTGTTTCACATTATGAGAATTAAGCATTTAGTGGCAATTAGCTGCCTTGTTTTGCCTAAAGTTAATATTTGTTTAATAGAGCACTGGATAAGATCTATGGTGAGATAGTTCAAAAGTCAATTTAAAGATACATTGACCGACAAACAAGAACAACTTACTGCTAACACCTATGCATGTGTCATATATGCTAGCAGTTACTGTAAATATAAAGTAGTATGCACATCTCCTTGTTATATTTAAAGACAACCAATGACTGAAACTACCAAGAACTGTTACAATACATACAACAGTAAAACAAACAGGTGCGAAAGAGGTGCATGATGTATTGACGAGGTCACTCCATTGGAACAAAAGTGTTTGCTCCTTTAGTCAGGAGAACACATCTGAAAGGGGACTATTGGGGTATGGGGCGGCTATATAGTGTGGCGAGGCCATTGGGTCATGATGAGTTGGATAACTATTGGAACAATTCGACTTCACAGCCCATTCTCTTCCCTGCCCCTACATATTCACTATCATTAAATCTCATTCATTCAATTGCAAGCAGTCAATATGATAGATTTGCACATCAAATGACACTGCATTTTGTTTTTGCTATACAATTATTTTTTAACCAAATACAGCTTGTAATGCATTTTGGTACAAATTAACTCACAGATACAAATACAGAGATATATACCCTTATCCAGACATCAACCAATATACAATAGTTGGTTTACACTTGAGAGAAATTGTTCTCATATGAGTAAACTTTGACCTTAAAACCCACAAGACCTGTCTAATTGAGTTTCTAAAAAATTTTGCTGACAGTTATTTTTATGTATATTCCCAAACTTAAAATATAGCTACATAATTCAATTATGCAAATTTGAATTAGGTAGTAATGTAAATTTAGTTGTCTAATAGATTCACTCACTGGTATCAAGAATACTGTCTGAGGAGGTGAGGCTTAATAGTTATGTCACTAGGAGGTTCATAGATTGATGTCACTTCCTCTGAAGGGACGAAGGTAGAGAGAAGGTAGAGGTGGGGAGGGGGGTTGAGGTAGTAGTAGCAGTGGTGGAGAATATAGCACCCACAAACCGACATTTTCCCAATTAACTATATTGTAACAACACCCTTACCATTCAATTTTAAACAGTGGGCTTGGTACTAGATATAACTGAATTCACTCTTGTACTAACTTATATCATAGATAGAAAACGTGCTTTAATTTATGCTTACAACGAGTAAATTAAAACTAGCTGGCTAGGCAAGGTAAATAATAGTCAATGCACTGGGAGTTGATTGAAAACTTACCACTTTGCAGCACGTTACAAATAAGACACAGGAGCATAAGAATTGTCCGAAGTGAAGCCATCTCAATTTCGTACAACTAAATACGGCTTTTTAGGCTTGACCCCACTTTCTTCTGATATAACAGCATTAAGCATAACTTAAAACTTGGGCTCCAAATTGTGAGATAATTCCTGCGAATAGCTCTTTTTTCAAGTCCCAAAAAGTTGCTGCGACTGTTACTACGACATTTGAAAACCCTTTACCAGACGTAATTTCAAAACTTCGTGGTTTTTCCAAAAAGGCTAAATATTAAAACTAAGGAAGCCACCATTACTTGGGAGAAGCTGAGGTAAGAACGTAGTTTCATATTTTGTTAGCTAAAATTACAAAAATAACTCGTGGCTATTATTTTTTTGGTATAGCCGAGCGCTTGTTTGCCAGTTACTGGTAATTGAGGTAGTCAGAAGGCTTAATGTTAACACTATAACAGCCTCCACTCCTTGGGGGAAGCTGAAGTAAGTACGTAATTCTATATTTGTTAGTTAAAATTACTGGGATATTCAAAGTTATCACTAAAAGTAGATAACAATATCGTGAATACCCTATATTGAGTAATTCAGTATAGCAGTAAGAGAGACGGATTTTTTTACTCATTCATTTCATATAGTACCATAGACTGCAGTCATTACTATTTCACTTATTCCTAATTTGAGTAATAAGAGAATAATAAGAAAATTTATAGAATAATATACTATAATAAAAACACATTTTTTGAAGTAAAAAAAAATTCTAAAAATTTCGAGCATAATCTGGCAGGCTCTACTAGGCAGGCTCGCTCGATATTTGTGCACAAGCATACCACTAGTGGGCGAGCGAGTGTATGACACGCCGTTAGTAACAAAAATCAATTCAAGCTAGTATCTTTCGTTTCTGCAGCAAGTTCAGCTTTTAGAAAATGGCCAGGGAAGGCCGGAGCATATAGAATATTGTTTGGAACGTTTACATACTGTGATATTCAATGTCACTACAATCAGGGACATCTTGTCTGGAAACTCAGCTGATCCCATACTGGTGCAGTACAAAGAATTAGTTGATGAATTGCTTATGCATCTGCAACAAGTTAATGTGTTCTTAAATGGTAGTCTTGACCATAGTTTAGCTGAATCTGTGGCATACAGTTCAGTTATTCGAACGCACCAGCGAGGCTGTCCTAGATTTGCTGTCACAATTGATTAACAGAAATACTTACGTTCTTTGTCATTTTCCTGGATTAGAATATCAAGAATGCTTGGAATCAGCAGAATGACTTTATATCGTAGGCGCCAGTAGTTTAATATGCTCCATGATCATACAATATCAGGAACTAGTTGAAATTCTACAGCAAATGAGAGCTGAGCATCCTTACCTTGGAGAAGTAATGGTTCAAGTCTTGAGTATGCTGTTTGTCAGCGCCAACTTAGACTAGCTATCCAAGAAACTGACCCAATCAACACTGCTCTGAGGGCAACAACTGGTCCTTTATCAAGAAGAGTCTATAGTGTTCCTGGTTCAAATTCATTGTGGCATATTGGTAAGTTTGTTTTCTTGAAATCTGAGTAATAACCTAGCTGAGACATTCCTCAACAAGGGTGTCTATGAATAACAATGAAAGTGAAATGCCTAACTTACTTAGAGAGTACCTGAATTGGTATTAGTTGAATATGGGTAGCAGTTGCTGGTTGATAAGTGTGTGCTGATAGCAAAAAGTGACGAGCAATCTTATCAAAATGGCTGCCAGACATATTACATGTCCACATAATCATAAATTAACTAAAAATGCATTTGAAAAGATTTTAACACAGCAGTATTTCACAATATTCAACAGCTTGGGGCAGCCTAGCGACTGATCTAGAGTTTCCGTATGTGAATAAAAATCTGGTAAAGGATTAATTGTCACTGAAGCCATTTAGACTGGTTGCATGTAGGTCTAAAAAATGGTGGCACCCGCACAACTAAAGGGGCAAGTACCAAACTTGCTTTAATAGTATTGTTAGCTTTGCTCGCTCACTAATAATAGTGGCTATAATAAAATGTGTAATATAGTATTTTTCATTTCCATTCAGTGCACAGAGCTTCCCTTATCACCATATGACCACCAGTAACTGGTAATTATAATGAAACTGCTTTGTGCAAATGATGATTATTGTCCTAGCTATTGCTTGCGGCAAACCTGAAAAATCTACCCTTAAGTTTGCAAACATCTGATACGTGTCTGTAGTTTGTATTTGGTTCTACAGTAGCATTAGTTAACTAGGGGTGCACTCCAACATCACAATGTTAACACAACGTATAAGTTTCTTGGTCTACACAGCAGCAATAACTCGCTTGCCACACTGTGCTGTTGGTGCAAACCCCTCATCTAGTCACCTACAGGGTTTCATACAGAGAAAGGGATGCCCTGAAAGTCCCCTATCCCCCTCCCTCCCATATTGGTCCGATATCACCGTCAAATGTCCACGGGCTTCTAAGAAGACCAAAATATATTCATGGCATGTGTTTCATACTTAATAATGCTCAAATAGCCCACACAAGCCGAATGATTGGATTTTGTTAACACCATGTGACTATATACACAACGGGCTAGCCTGCGTTTCAACCACAAAGAAGGGTTTCCTAGCGGAGAAAGTTTCAAATTTATTAAATTTAGAATTTTGGCATGGACATCCCATGGGATCTTTGTATGGTCCCAAAATGCTGAAAGGAATACTACTTCAAACTGAGAAGTACTTACTCTTGTGAATCTTACTATCTCCTCTGAACAGTCTACCCGCCGACCACGGTAGGACGGGGACTACTTCCGGTTTGGATTAGGGCCTAAAATGTGTCACAGCTTCTAGATGTGAGCTTCTTCAAACCACTCAAAGTGTATTGGTCGGAAGTATGCCATCGATACATGCAAGATAACCCATGACCAAGTATCAGTTTTCGTCCCTGTTTTCTACTGCTTGGTACAAAGCTGTCCGATCAGAGACAATTGTGAGTGGGTTCAGTAAAGTTGGCGTATGTCCATTAAATTCCAACGCCATCACTGTTCCAGATGTTCCGATCAGCGAGAATCCAGGTGATGCTGGTGCTGATCAGATGGAAATGAGTCCGATGACAGTGATAGTGCCGATTCGTCTGCTGAATGTGACCTTGAAGAGACTGGGACAAGTGTCATAAATGTGGATGGCGATGCAGCTCAGACTACTACATTTAACCCAGAGCAAGTACAATTATTCAAGACTCGCCGTGAAAATGGGTATGTTTGTGTGTGTCTGCAGTGGGTGCATGATCACATACTTATAAGCAAATTCCAATAAAAGCACACTATACACTATCTCTGGTGTTAATACACATTTTATATTAGCCTAATGTTAATGAATTACTTATGTACCCTTATGTTTCTCCTACAGTTAATCCATTTCGGAGTTTCATTGTACACTATTTCTTCCATAAGGGAAATAGCTTGGGCACTTGTAAGAACACGGCCTGAAGAGGGTTGTTTTTTAGGGGCAGGGATTGAAGGAATATTAAAAAACTGTTTAATAGGAGATAGAGGCTTTGGTTTACCTACGGGAGTAACAGTGGGGGTCACGGAAGTTTCATTGTACACTATTATAGCTGATGTTAATAATCTGTGTAATTTACCATGCAGGTATAATGTGTTCGAGGATGTGAGTTATGTTGACTGGCTTTGTCACAATCATCCCGAAGATCTGCCAGATGATCTGCTGGATGGTGATTTTCCGGATTTTCTCTACGACAGATCAGATCCCTATAGACCGTTTACGCCTCCATCCCCAGATCTCACCCCCCCAGAGTCTCCCCCACCTGCGGTGTCTCCTCCGCTCGGCAGCACCACCCCCTCAGTGTCTCCTCCGCTCGGCAACACCATCCCCTCAGTGTCTCCTCCGCTCGGCAACACCACCCCCTCAGTGTCTCCCGCTCGGCAACACCACCCCCTCACACACACCCTCACGATCAGTGTCACGATCCGTGTCTCGGCTGGCTCCAGCAATGTCAGCCACCCTCTCGTCTTCAGTGCCTCCTCCACCTGTGGTTTCCGTGACCCCCACTGTTACTCCCGTAGGTAAACAAAGCCTCTTTCTCCTATTACACAGTTTTTAATATTCCTTCAATCCCTGCCCCTAAAAAACAACCCTCTTCAGGCCGTGTCCTTACAAGTGCCCAAGCTATTTCCTTTATGGAAGAAAAGCTCATGAAGAAGGAAGAAGAGAAAGAGGTTAAAGAAGCAAGGAAGAAAGAGAGGGAAGAGAAGAAAATAGCACAAGAGCTGGAAGCAAGAAAAATGCAGAAGTAAGGCAGCAAAAAGCTGAAAGAGAGGCAGCGTAAAGCAGAGGAAAAAAAAGAAGAGGCAAGGAGGAAAGCTGAAGAGAAAGAGGAAAGCTGCTGAGAAAAAAAAGGCTTTCTTGGAGAAGGAAGCAGAAAAGAGTAAGAGGGAAGCAGCATATGTGAATCGGACAACACGGTCTCAACAAAACAAGGAAAACTTGTCAGGTGCTGCCTCTAATCCGCCCACAACTTCTAACCCGGTGCCCACAACTTCTAATCCGGACCAGAATGAGTGTTCTGTTTGTATGGGAAGGTATGAGGATGACCTCATAGATGGTGAGCTACAGACTGAATGGATCTGTTGCCGTTGGATGCACATCGACTGTCTTGTGTCCGAAAACTCAACCTTTGTGTGTGTGTGTTTTGTAACATTGTCATGAAATGAAGTTTCATGCTACCATTCTTCTTTTCAATGATTCAACACTACTCCTGAGTGAAAATTAAGTGTATGGGAAGTCTATGTGTGGTTGAATTTAGATGACGGTGGTCAATTTTGGATTCAAAAGTCCACACGGAAATAGCCCCATTCGAGCTTAGTGCAAGGTCGAATTTGGATGTACTTAGTGCTCCAGAGTCCAGAGGGTCCACTCTAGCCAAAGCAGTTAATTGCAGCTTGTGGTTTCCTGCAGGGAAAAAGTTATGAGGTGAGTAAAATTAGGTGGTCGATTTTTGATGCCTTACGCTATACATTAACCTATCTACTATCACTGTAACAAACAACTATGCTGACTTGGATTATACCAGCTGTTTAGTCTAGCCGACTTACCGCTACTAGTGATTTTCCCCGTTTTCAAGAGACTGTTCTAGTTATTCACCATCGTCACCAGGTATTTTAAGGGTGCTGGCACACCGGATACGCGCTCCGCCCACACAAATCTATTACGGTAATTGGCTGTTGCTATGGAAAATAACTTCGATTCTATACCTGGCAGGTTCACGCAGCCAAGCGGATCTACGAGACATGCTGGCAAAATGTGGACTTACCAAGAATGACTGACACACGCACTGAACCAAAGAAGTTATGAAGCCTCAAAGTCCCAAAATAAACGGAACTTATTGGAGATAGTGGAGGATGCACAGAAGCCAGAATTTCGTCCACCGCTTCTTCAGCTCATTGTTTACAATATTGTCGTTTTAGTTTTGTTCAATTCTATTTTGCTTTATTTATTCATATTTTTACGTGATTTTTTTCTTGTTGCGTCACAAATGTATACTGTATTGAAAAACAAAAAAGACTACTTTTATTACCTTGTTAAGTTACGCCGCTGTACCAAAATTGAAACACTAATCATCCGCCTTTCTGTACTTGGAGTACAAAATAGATTCCAATTGTCTCGCACTTTTTTGCCACTGTGCAATTTTCTAGCCCCGCCGTCCGTAAGCCGAGTTAACTATAAGCGATAAGACGGTGGGGCCAGGAAGCTCTTATCTATGTGCGGGTATTTAAGGTCCGCCCTCTACCTCTACAACTCGGTGGTTTCGTGGTTTATTGCTCAATTAAGCCGCGCGCGAGCGTTGCTATGTGCCAGCACCCTTAAACACAAGAAGTCATTGAATATATGACATATCTATAATTCTAGCTTAGTTTTATTCTGTGAATTCTTATTTCTCAGAGTTATAGGAGTTTAATATCTCACAAAATCCACTAATAAACTGTGGAAGCATTAGCAAATGGGTGTGGCTCCATGCTATCATTGCGAGCTGCGGCAAGTTTTATATTGAACTGGGTGTGTGGTGAGCTAGTTATTTTAGCTCGCAAAAATAGGTAAAGATTATTCATGACTTCAAGTGGTCAAAGTAAGTGTTAATCAGGACATTCCGAAGTCCTCAATTAAGTGGGTCTTCGTGTAGACTATGAATGTCCTCCATGCCATCAAACTCCAGAAATAAAATTTCTTTAAAAACTATGATGCTGATCGTTATTGACTCCACCCATGTACGTGAAAGAGTTGTGACCTACAACACACACACACACATACACACAACTCCACCCATGTACGTGAAGGAGCTGTGACCTACCACACACACACACACACACACGACTCCACCCATGTACGTGAAGGAGTTGTGACCTCCCACACACACACACACGACTCCACCCATGTACGTGAAGGAGTTGTGACCTACCACACACACACACACACACACACAACTCCACCCATGTACGTGAAGGAGCTGTGACCTACCACACACACACACACACACACGACTCCACCCATGTACGTGAAGGAGTTGTGACCTACCACACACACACACACGACTCCACCCATGTACGTGAAGGAGTTGTGACCTACCACACACACACACACACACACACGACTCCACCCATGTCCGTGAGGAGTTTACCTACCAACACACACCCCATACACACCTCCACCCATAGTTCGTGAGTTATGACCTACCACACCACACACATGACTCCACCCATTTACGTGAAGGAGTTGTGACCTACCACACACACACACACACATACGACTCCACCCTGTACTTGAAGGAGTTCTGACCTACCACACACACACGCACATACACACACATCATCACACACGCACACGCATCAAATTTGCATTCAGTTAGAGCTGAGAGTATCTCACTCACTTCACTTGCTTGCCTACTACAGACTTGTATGGTTTGGTTACTTGCCTTTTTTTTTTTTATCATTTTTTTTTTAGATGGCCATCATAAATTGATTCGTTGGGGTTTTGTCACTCATGGTGCAATTGATGGCTACAGTCGCTTAGTGACGTACTTGAAATGTTCAGCCGCCAACAGCAAGGCATCCACCGTCTTCACACTTTTTCTAGAGGCGGTCCAAAAATATGGGTTTCATCCAACCTCTCTGAATGCTATTGATAATGATACTGTTCCAACATTACCGTACCAATATTCTGCTAATTCTTATAGTATAGCAATATTTAGCACCCCATAACCTCTTTCAGCAGTGGCAATAGAAACCTCCAGAGTAATAGGCCCAAGGTCCCTTTCTTTTCTGAAGTTACTGGGAGGTCATCTGGCCAATGAGTCAAGTGACTCCAGTTCCACCAGTCACTTACTTTTGAGGGCATCTGTTGCAATCCCGAGAGGAAACTGTGTGGCTATCCTGGGGACCATCAGCAGCATCAAGTGATTATTTATTATTATTATTATTATTATTTATTTATTTATCTTTTTTTATTCATTTCAGCTTATTCTGTATCGCTACATTCATTTGACTATGCAATTTCTTTTTGCTCATGCTTATGGTATTCACTAATCTTATTCAGTTGAATGTAAAAAAAAAATATTTCAATTATTTTTTCATTATTAACCCTCTAAATCCCGAAATAAATTTAAGCATTTTGGGTCAAAATGACCTGGTACTCTAAATTGAAATTTTCCCCAGAAAATTTAATTACAGTCTCACAATGTTTTGATGCTGGTTGGTCTAACAGGAAGTACACAACACACCGATGATATAGTTTTCAATGCAATGAAGATGGTAATGCTCAATACTTGACCAAAGTATGGAAGCGTTTGAAACATTGACCTTTGCACAAATAAACATCACATTTACTACAGTAACTACTGGTTTTTGTATCTTTCACTTTGCATGCTGGTGTTTTTTTCTTTGAACATACCATGCAGCGTTTTCTTGGTTGCTTGTTAGTAGCAAAGTGCTTTCCCTTTAGCCGATCTAATCGTACTCTAGGAGAACGTCCAGGACCACGTACCATCAGATGCATCGGAGCTGACAAAGCATAACACAAGGTAATACGATATTCCTTTTGTGAAATCCGAGTTTTACACCTCTGCGTTTGGATTAGATTATAGAGTACATGGGAGTTCAGGACAACCTGATCCAGTAATCTCCAAGTGATGCGCCTCCAGTACTTCATGCCCCTGCGCCCACAGCTATAGTACATCATATGCTGGTCAGCAGCATCCACCCCACCCATGATTGCATTGTAATCTTGTACTATTTTAGGGGATGTAACAGACAAAACTGAGTGGCCAGAACGCCGATCAACTATAGTTGTTTCATCCTGAAAGATAGTAGATAGCATTGCACATCTCTTTTGTCGAACCAGCGTACTGCAGTAATTGAATCATGGTATAACACTTTCATATCACCCCTACTAGACTTCTCTCTCTTTTGATGCTTCAATTCCTTAGGGAAATTCCTGCGATTACTATGTACTGTACCAGAACAATATGTTCCATCCCTCAAAAGATCATCAAACAGTTTAGGACTCGTGTAAAAATTGTCCACATAAAGGTAGTGGCCCTTATTCTTACAACCAGCCATCATTTCGTATACCACATTATAAGCCAGGCCATTAGAGATAGAGTCTTCATCCTTACCAGTGTAAATTTTGAAATTGTAAATATAGCTGGTAGTAGAGTCACTGAGAACCCACACCTTCACCCCCTATTTGGTAGGTTTTTTTGGCAAGTATTGGAGAAAAGATATTCTGGCCTTCGTACCAATCATACTTTCGTCAACAGACACATTCTTGCCAAGAGTAAAATTAGCTTGCGAAACTTGATTGATATGGTCTATCAACGGCCTAATTTTCCACAGTTTGTCATAGCCAGGTGATGTATTGTCTGGGGCTGTAGAATTATCCACCATGTGAAAATAACGTAAGATTTGTTGGAATCTATTCCTTGACAAGACAGCCAAACCATGGATGGGCAAGTAGTGGTTCTCTAGACCAATAATCTCTTATAGATGGAAGGGAAATGATGCCCATGCCAATATTCAGGCTTATAAAGGCTAGCATTTCTTCACGAGTAACATCTGACCAGGGAGAAAGATGATTGTTTTCTAAGCATTGTTGACATGCATACCTGTTAGTCTCTCTTACAAAGAGATCAATCATACCATCATCCAGAAACAACTGAAAAAAATCCAAAGGTGTAATGCTATTTAGGGAGTCACCTTTTGGGCCGTGATTATCAGTATAAGCAATTGTATTATTTCGAACTTGCAGTTTGCTGGAACTCCATTTCCATTCTGCATTCCTTTGTTCAGACTCCGACCGATCACTTCGCTCATCTTGGCTCTCATTCTGTCCACTAGATCGGTCTTCAGATTCTGGTCGATGCACTTGACCCCTTCCTCGGCCCCTTCCCTGTCCCCTTCCTCGACTCCTTCCCTGTCCCCGACTCCTTGCTCGTCCCCGTCCTCGACTCCCCCGCCTCCCTCGACCCCTTCCTCGACCTTGTCTTTCAGTTTCAGGTTCTGAACTCTCAGACTCACTGCTCGTACTGCTGCTACTAAATTCTGACCTATGCTCGCTTATATCGAAGCAGGACTCATCCTCCATAAAAGAACTAGTTCCACTCTCGCTAACATCATCTTCATCTCTGAGTTCAGCATCACACAGCAGCAGCGAGTCCATTTCACAAGGTAAGACATCTTTATTGCTCCTTCTCAGCACTGTTGTGACACTAGGGTGAAGTAAATCAGAGTCCACAAGAACCTGTTGACCGTCTTCATCCATGTAGTCGCCAATAGCAGGTGAATCACCATCACTTTCCTGCTCTAGTTCGTGCTGGTAGTGGTCTAAGCCTTCATTCTGGACATCATCTAACATATCTAAGACTTCAGCAACGGAGAAATTTCGATTAGCCATAACTCAAAAACTTCCGATCATAACCTATACTTCTCTATAGCTCATTTGATTCCTTTAAATGCACACTACCTGAATATGCTGATTGTGCAATAATTGAACTAGCTGGTTTTGCCTGGGCATGCTCAGAAGAGAGATTGGTTTTTCGGGTCATTTTGACCCCCTATGGTATTTAAAGGGTTAATTCATTCTTTACAGCTGATTGAATTGCTGCAGTGAAAGGACCTTCTACTGTTCTTTTAGAAGGTCACACTGGAAACAAGGACTCTGCCCATCTGCAAAAGAACAATTCTTGATTTCATTAAACAAAAACAAAAAACAACTTTGATTTGATCTCGACAAATTATTACTACGTAACACTTATAAGCTATAGTGGTCTGTGGTAATCTGGGTTTTGCATTATTAAAAAAAAAAGACCAGTGAAGCAGTTTAGGTAACGATGTATCCAGTGTAAAGAGTTAAAAAGCACTTACATTGATCTTTGAAGCACTCTGCATGGTTCATGAAGCACCAATCATTAACTGTATTACCCACCTGCCAATAAATTCAAAAGCTATAAAATGAGAAGATTATAATTTCTAATTTCCCGCATGCTATGGGAGAAAATATATTAGGCAGGTAATTGATGATATAATTGCATTTTCTAATTCATGGTCTGAGCATGTGTCTCATATTCATTCTGTTTTGTGTGAATTACGCAAGCATTTTGTTACTGTAAAATTATCTAGGTGTGTGGGGGGGGCCACTTCATTAGAATTTTTGGGAAGAGTTGTTGGTTGTCATGGTATTTCTATTCCACAAACTCGTGTACAGGCATTTCAATCTTATGTTAAACCTCAAACAACAAAGCAGATGCGTTCATTTTTAGGTTTGATCGTGATTTTATAGCCTCATTAGCATCTTAAACTAAACCATTAACTTCCTGTCTCACTAAATCTCAACCTAACAAAATGTTGTGGTCATCTCAAATGTGTTCAGATTTTGGTCATATTATAACAAGTATTTCTAATCACTCTGCTCTTACTATTCCTGATGTTACTGATGCATTTTGTTTGTTGTGTGATGCTTCCTCGAGAGGGGTGTGGGGTGTTTTATGAGTCTGCAAGAACCGGAAGGAAGTCCCTGTGGCCTATTACAGTTGGCAGACATGCCCCAGAGAGGAAAAATACTCCGCCAGTGAATTGGAGTGCCTCGCTCTTGTTGAATCACTACAACACCAATTGGCCGTAAATTTAAAGTCTTCACTGACCACAAAGCACTAAAGGTACTGATAACCTCAACCAGTTTGAATTCTCGTCTGTGGCGATGGGTACTCACTATCTTGAATTTTTCGTTTGAGTCCATTACTGACCAGGGAAGGACCATTCTTTACCGGATGCCTTATCTCAACAAGGATGGGATGAACTACCTGCTTTACAGTACAAAGATGCGGTGAGCAGCTCTCCTTCAAACGGAATTTCTTTCATTGCTGACACCAATCTCCAAAGCTGGGGGAAGTGTGGTGGAATTCCCACCAACAAGCAGGATTCCACACACAAGGATCATGACTAAACAGTTGGATCATCATTTTCTTTCAGCTGACTACGCATATGTTCTCTGATCCTCACGCCTTTCTTATTGCCATATTTGGTCATATACAGAACTCAACCAATCACTTTGCTACATTTTCATTTCTATTTCACACACTTCAGGAAGAGGGTGTGGTGGGCAGTTTTCTATTGGCTGTTCCAGCACGCCTGATTCAATCTTCACGTGTTCACTTCAAACTTGTATTACTTTGACAAAAGAGTTTACAAAACCAAATCCTCTGAGATCTTGGGTTGTGGACTCCTGCAACTGGGTATAGAAGGAATAAGAGCTTCTCAGAGTAGTTAGCTGCAACTCCCTTCCTCTCTCTTGTGGGTCAGTATTGATTCTGGTGGCGGCTTACTGGGCACTCCTGTGGCTTCTATTCTTGCTTCTTACCACACTTGGAGGCAGCTGTGACTTCTAGTCTTGCTTCCTACACACCTGTCATACAGTTTTCTGCATAGTCTAGGAAATCTTTCAAGATAATTTCAAACATTGTGCAAAATTCAGCAAACTTCTTGAGAGCAGAGTAGTAGGTCTGTCATGTGGACAGGGCTATGCCCTGAGAAAAGAACAATTGAACAGCACTGTCCAAGATTGGGATGAAACAGCCACTGCAAAAGAGAGGAGGGTATTAAACATGGGGTGCAGCTAGCATTAGGCATTTGACACAAAAGTGATGGTAACCTGTTTCTAGACAAGTCATCTGCCAATACATTATGTACCACAGGTATGTGTGTTGGTATAGAATTTAATAACCAGAATATGATAGTCTGTAACTGTATTCATTTGAAAAATATGTATTTCATCTAACTAAAATTAGCTCTAGAACTAGTTAACCAAAACAACAATGAAAAGATAGTAAACTTTTAATACAATATCATGCAATAAGTGTTTCAAAGCTGCAGTCCCAAGTGCCTTACCTTCTTGTAAGAAGAACTCAATATGGACTGTTGGAAGACTATAACTAGGCAGGCCCTGCCAAATTATTATAAGCATTAATATATTTTGAGGATAGTGATACCCTTGAAATGAAAATTAATAATTCAGGAATATAATTCTAAAGTTTTGTGGGAATAATTAGGCTCTTCTCACAATTTTTTTGACTATCAGGTTAATGTTTGCAATCAGAAAGACCAAGTATACATAACTCATAGCAGTATACACGCGGCAATTCTGAGTATTCAACATATCCAAACTGCTGCCTGGGAATTAACTTGTTGAAAATATATAACTTGTTAATGTCACTTGATAAATGCTAAAGTTCAGGAACCCCTTATTGGTCAAATTAATTTGCTATGTTTATAGTTGAGACAGTTTCTTCTAATTATTCATCATCAGCTCCAAGCTTTTCCTTGAAGTAGCTAATTACAACCCAGCAGGTTTGGGTAGTTGATTCCCCTTTCCCTCTTCAGAAGTTTAGCTCATCTGACAGGTGAACTATTTAGCTATATAATCTGACTTATCTGCAGATGTGAATAGTAAAATAGGCATTAAAGTGATTGTCCCAATTCGTTAAATGCTCTCAAGAGGTCGCTCACTGTGTTTTTGTACAGTGTTTTTCTGCAGTAGCATAGCATATTTTTCCATTCTTAGTTTTACAACTTGACAATCATTCATACTACAAGACTACTTAGAACTGTTATGCTGTGGAATATATTGACAAACCATAATACGATGTTAACACTAATACTACGTCACAAAATTCTTGAAATACAAATAATTATATAGATAAAAATCAAAAGAGGTTAGGGGGAATAATTAAAAGTTAAAGATTATAATCAGTGGTTATGGGGACAGATTAAAGATAAGAGTGGAATTAAAAAAAAATTGAGAATAAAAAAACAATAACAAAATTGGGAATAATTTGCCAGGCCCTACCACTGGGGAAACTAAAAGAAAAATATTTTCAACACTTATTACTTTTATTGTTATTTTACAATTATTTTTATTTTTTTTATTATGGTGATAATGATGACCATGTTGAGATGTAAAACAACTATTATTATAAAAAATATTATAGTTATCATTATTAGTATAGTATAGTTGCTACAGTGTAGTATTATTATTATTGGAATTGAATTTCTATATTATAATTAAAATTACCCTTACCAGCACCTTATCCTAACTTGCATTCAAACTTGCCTTTCTCAACTGTTTAACTTTGATGAATGTGTCGAACTTTTATTGTATCAGTGTAAAATGTGCAAGAGTACTTTAACATTGCTGTATTTGAGATAAACACTGCTCTGTGTGCAGGTATTGATCTTAATCTCCAATGCAGCTAGTTTACTGTTGTTGTATAGCTAGCTAATTACTTGAAGTCAGCCACTGATCTATTCCTTTTGAACATTAGAATGAGGACTACCATTACATCCAGTCTAATGAAGGTTAGTATTGGAAGCTTTAGTATGAATAACTAGTGAAATAACTAGTGATCAATTACAGTAGAGTGCTATTTGGTAAAGGGTTCTCAGTATTCAAGAGTACTAATAGAATTATCCTCTCAGGTCTGTGTAAATTGAGTGGACTTTTTCTTCTTTTTATCAGGGTTGATGGGAGTGAGGAGGGGTGGGCACTGAACTGACAAATATTGCTAGAAATTAAAAGAAATGAATGAAAAAAAGAAAAAAAAATTGAGTAATTTAATTTAGTTAAATCATTTTCTTAATTATCACCATCCTTAATGTGGCTAGTACAATACTATTCAGTAGCATGAAATTAGACCTCTTATCTGCAATGATATCTCACTTACTTGGGCTACTCAGCTAACTCCTACCGTCGAGCTACTGGGTTGTCAGGAGCGTGCAGGGCGATTAGGTAAAGGGGTTTGCCCGCGAGACTAGCTACTAGGCATTGCGCAGAGACATGAAGCGTACGCTAGTTTCCTAGTATATAGAGTCGTGAACACTCATAAACGCTGTCATATTTTTCATGATCAATTTGAGATTACTTGTGTTTCGAATAGCTGACAAAACTGCTGTATTTTCCCCTCAAGTTTCACCTAGACTTGTTCCCGCTACACAGAAGGCGGACGATTACGGAGGAATGGCTACCTCGAACTCGCGTAAACTGTACCTCAGTTTCCTTTCCAAGTCGGTACCTTGTCCTCAAATTTTAGGATACACTCTTGGGAAGAGGTTGGGTAGTGGGAAGTTCGCCAAGGTCAAAGCTGCTTGGTCACCCTATGAAGGTCGAATGGTGAGAAGTATAGCTAAAAATTATAACTTTGTAATTTTTTTTTTATTCTTCCAATTTTAATTGCTTAGATTGCCATCAAAATACTTAACAAGAGCAAACTGGACCAGGAGGATGTAAAGAAGTTTCTGCCTCGAAAAATCTCCATTCTCCAGAAGGTTTCCCATCCCAATATCATTAGCACTTTCCAAATTGTGGAAACAGAGCGCCACTGCTTCATTGCACTGGAAATTGCTGAGAAAGGGGACCTTTTGGATTACTTCAACTTCAGGGGACATCTTCCAGAGGAAGAGGCGAGGCACGTCTTTCAACAAATGTGCCAGGCAATATCGTACATCCATTCCTTAGGTATCGCACATCGGGATATCAAGTTGGAGAATGTATTCTTCAACAAACACATGGATGTCAAATTAGGCGGTGAGTTAGTGGTGGAGGGTTAGTTATTATTATATTAAATCCAATATTTTCATACAATAGATTTTGGATTTGCCCTGGAGTCTCAAAGTGACTTTTGTTCTACTCCATGTGGATCGTACAGCTATGGGGCTCCTGAAATAGTACTCTCACCACACCCACACTACAACCCACTATTGGCTGATTCGTGGAGCATGTGAGTTATTATATACCAATTGTTCTATTCTATTATTATTATTACTATTATTACTCACAAATAGGGGTGTGGTTCTGTACACCATTGTTATGGGTAGTCGGCCCTTTGGAGATGACAACCAAATCGTCAATGGGCTCGCCAATTACCACCACCTGCCTATGGATGGCAAGCTCATATCTGAAGGTAAATCAAACAGTATTTTATTGACACTACCTAATCATTGTTCTTATTATTCGTTTAGAATACGAGCAGTTGGTGAGATCGCTCCTGTCTGCTGACCTCACTGCTCGTTCGCTCATTGCGGATGTCTTGACTCACATGTGGATGACGAGTTTTACATCTGTTCGACCCTCATGGGAGGGACCACATGAAGGCAAATACAACATAAAAAATTCCCTTCCCTCCATCTTTCATAGCATAAATCTGTATAATTCTAGCCGCTACGACGTTGAGATCCACTCCCCACGCCTACCATCTGGCAATGATCATCAAGATATGGCGACTGCTATGAATATATCTGAAGCTGAGACAGCTTTACCTGCCAATAATTCATCAGGTTCAGAAGTGCAGGAGGATCATCTTAACCCTCCTAGTGACACAGTTGCTCCGGCTTTGTCTTCATGTTCGAAAGAGCAAGATCACCTTCCTCTTGGATATGCCAACAACTTACCTTCACTTGCTGATGAATCAACTTCCTCAAAGAGCATCTTATTGATCAGCAACCCTTTACCTGAGTCAGCTGAAAGCATCACTCAGCTAGCTGGATCAGGGCCATTGACATTTACAAAGTCAGATAGCCTTACCCAGGATGAAGCTGGTAAGGCAACAGAGCCTGAAGAGTCTGAGTCAACAACTTCAGAGGAGCAGGACAACCATTCTTCTGCACTTACTAATACAACTCTTCCTGCGAAATCAGTGGCACCTATTTCAATGGAGAAAAACAGCTATCTTTCTACCAATGTAACTCTGCCAGCACGATCAGAATCCTCTACTTCCATTGAGACGGACAACCACCGTGATTCAGCTACCACTACAACTCTGCCAACAAAATCCATGTCATGTACTTCAATGAAGCGTGACAAGTCTTCTTCTGGTATTGATATCAACACAACTGTGCCCGAACAGTCAATATCATCAACTTCTATTGAGCAGACCAACTATTCTTCTGATCCAGTTAACATCACTGTATTGCTTCAAGAACCAGAGTTATCACCGGTAATGGAGCGAGCCTATTCACTTGGCCAAGTTGACAATGCAAACCAGCCTGCTTGTGTTACAACTATACCAGCTATGGATATTGGAGTCTCAACTAGTGCAAATTCTAGACAAAAGCAAAGGAAAAAGCATAACTTGGTAGCAAGACTCCAAAGTGCTGTTTGCCGAAGAATTTTCTCATCTTTGAGAAAAAGATTCAATGTGCTATAAGACATTCATTGAAATATTTTTGATACTTTATTAAAGTTATGAAAATCATAATTATAAATAACCAACAAAATACATAAGAGTAACTAATATAAATAGAAACAGCTGCATTCTAGCTGACAGGCAATTAGTCAGGTTTAACAAAATAACTAGCTATTTTCATTCAATTGAAAGTGAAATTAGCTAATTGAGAAGAGAATCAAGGAAAACCATATTGGATTTATCTTGAAAATAGTTATTACTAATTCCCATATTTTCTAAGGGAAACAATTACTAAGAAAACCAACAATTGATATTGAAATTATTAATTCCATAACAGGATAATCAATTTAACAGCCCTCAGGTAGGAAATAGAAACTGAAGATTACTAGGTACAAATCAGAAAACAATGCCCACTCTATTCGTTACACCTTTAATAAATTCTGTATTTAGCTTCTTTTCACATTTTCTCGTTAACTTGGGAGTATGTTATTTGTTATAAATCAAATGTATTATAGCTAGCTCCATTCATATCCATGCTTCTAATTTTTACAAATAATGAGCTAAGGAAAAGTGAGCTTGCCCACATTCCAAGTCAAGTCAAAATTTCTCGCTAGCATCCTTGAGACGGCACACAGGTCATAGATTAGCTATCCCCTTTGACGCGCTAGTGTGCACTGTCTATTAGTCGATAATCGCGAGCTCAGACAGCGAAAGGGCTAAGACTCGACTGTTACCAGATGAGCGTTTTACGGACGTAGCGACAGCGGAATCTGCTGCAAATGGTCTTCAAATGATTGCATTTTAAACGCAGTGGTTTGCTGTAGTGGAAGCAAAGTAGACCTGGATAGTAGTAGGAAGAAATTAAACTCTTCACAGTTTCAAATAAGTTTGGTATTTTAATTAAATGGACCGAAAACAAAAATTATGTTGTCTTCAACATTATCTAGCTAGCTGAAAGGACCGAAAAAGAAGAAGAAGATATGTTTGTCTTCATAATGGTTCTCACTGAGGATCACAGCTAGCTACTAGGTAAGTCTGGACATAATGACTATTCTGAACTATACTGAATAGGTCCAGAACACGGAGCGAATTGCACGAGAATAGGGATCTCTAAATTATGGTCAATTTTTTTAACCTGTAATGCTATTCAATTTTGTGCCTGAAAATCTCATAAATGCTGATTATTCTCGAATTTAGTATTTCAATATAACCGATTAACAGGAACTGATGAATATGAAATTTCTAGTAAAAGAAATAAAACCTATTGCTAAACTCAGTTATGTCGCAATATTATTGATGTTTCTATGTAGTACTCAAATGCTCTTTAGCTTGGTTTTCTTTAAAACTGTTGTGAGCACAGAAAAACACGTTATGCCAAATACCCACAAAAATTCTTTAAATCGTACATACAATGCTGACTTATATATATATATATATATATATATATATATGATACTAAAAAAGCTAGCTTGATGCAACAATACTCCAATTGTGACCGTCTATTGGAAAACCAGGCACAACGCGGCACCCTTCGAAATTTTTTTTTTTGCACTTACGGAGTTGTCGGCGTCCAGATATTGAGCTCTCCAAGTTTTATCGTCGTAGCTTAAGTCGTTCCCGCTATAATAGACCTAACCGTTCCCTTCCGTCCGCTTGAAACAATACATTTTTAAGAAATCGATCGACCGTTTCTCGATATTTACGCACGCCGCGTTGTGCCGGGTTTTCCTGTAGACGGTCACAATTGATAAGTAAAACCTGTACATGTACGCCAGTCTTGTCACCCTTGCTGTATCTGAGATAACGACGGTAAAAGTGTCGCATGGCCGGACTAATACTAACATTATTGAATATGAATTTATCATTTAGAAGAACAACGGGACAGCAAACTTTGACAGAACATATTATGTTAATCATTAAAAAAATTTTTTTAGTTTATAATAAACTTAATATGCTACATTGTAGCTACAGTTATACACTAAAAAATAAACTCCAACTAATAGCCTGAGCTATGGCTACCACAATAATAATAACCTTTCCTCTTCATGAAAAAGACAGCTTAGTTTGTCCACCTAAAGTTTTTCAAGTTCAGGAAGTAAGGCTAGAAATGTTGGAGTGATTCCAAATTACTTATTACTCAGAGATATTGAGGCTTTTACATCTAGATTGTGCTGAATGGAATCGCTCTTACCGGATTGTCTGAGTTTTTCATTGGTTGCAACAAGCTACAATAAATTACTGTGAAGGGATTTCTGTTCAAGAACAAGGAATTCTTCAAAACCAGGTTGAAATTACTTGGGGAGGCAGTGGCCTCCACTGCCGCTATGCTAGTTACAGCCCTGAACACCCCAATAAAAGATACTCCCAAATTATGGATGGTAGGAAGTTTACTGATAGTACTTCAGACAAATAATCAGTACAAAAAAATAAATAAATCTGGAACTGTATGATATCTATTGCAGTAATTAAATCAAGTTTGAATTTATTATCTATGAAAGGCTACTCTTGTGCACTAACTTATGTATAAAATGATACATAAGCATTAAGAGTACATGGAGAAATCACATTGTCATTTGAGGTGTGAATCTGTTTTATTAGCTAAGTGAGAGTAAACAATGATATTGTAGTGAAAATGTCCAAACATAGATTGAATTGTTGTAATTTTAGCTAGTAGACATTGCTAGCAAACATATTTATACTGGCTTATTAATTGATACTCTCATTAATGTTTGATGAAAACTTGGAAAATCAAAGTGCAAAGTCCTATAGTGGGTGTGGTTTTATGAAACGCTGGGTGAGGAAATCACTTGTCTACCTCACCATGTGCTAGGCCTTTGCATAAGAATTTAAGCACATCATCATCGCTAATAGGCCTTGCATGAATACAGAATATTAAATAGAGTTGTAGCATTCGTTTTAATGATCTATCATTTAAACAGTATAAATTAAAGCAAAGTTATGACTAAATGACAAATACAAGCAAATTGTTATATAGAGCTTCTAGTACAGTTAAAAAAAGTCCTCAATTCCAATTGCATTGTCCAGAAAAAGGTTATATAGTGCACACCGCACAAGTGAGCTCATCGCCACATCTGTATGGTGGGCACTTGATACCATTACACATAACGCCAGTCAAATGAAATGGGGCTCCATTGGAAGTACCACTGGTGTAGGGATGACTTCAAGGGTCTCAATTACGCAGACGAAAGATGAGCATTGGTGATTGAATCTTGCCGACATTATAACCTGATACTCCCTGGTCCAAGATGTAGGGCAGGAAGTCCTTCCAGGAATCATCAGTTGTGATCCTCGCTTGGAAGTGAAGCACACTGAACAAGGCACATTATACCCATGGTGGCCCGACAAATCACTTTCAAGGGTTGAATACTCCACTCCTGCTATTCGACTGCGAGACTGGAACCTGGGTCTCACCTGCAGAGTTTGTGGTTCATTGTGGAGGCTGAAATAGTTAGAGGCACCACCTTCATTGTATGGCGAACCAACAGCAGTACCCATTGCAGATGGCCTTGGTTCCAGTTGTGTTGGGACATGAGCTACTTCCCCAGTGAGTGCACTATACTCCACCTGGACAAAATACAGGTCATCATTAGAACAATATAGTCATCACTACTCGGTAAATTGCTGGTCTTTGAAACTGAGTAGTAGCCCAAGAGGGTAAATCTGAAGGAGCAGGCCTCTTTGAAGGGACCTCACTCAAGATTCTAGTTTTTGTTTGCTTCTTGGCTTGGGAGGACTTAGCTTGCTGGAATTCATCGTCAAGGTCCACAAAGAATGTCTGCACAAGTGAAGACCTCCACGGAAATGGCTTGACATATAGTTCATCATCTTCTCCACTTTATTCTCTTGAAGTAAATCTACATACAGCACTGAAACCCACTTCTTTCGGTCCTCTTCACCATAACTTCTTTTGAGAAAAACACTTTTTCTCTCTTGCAGTTTCTACAATAACAAAACGGTATTCCCTCATCATCAATTTTAAAAAAGAATATGATTACATGGAATATACATGTAATAGAAATTTAACCTTCTTATCCTTTCAGCTCTCCTTCTATTAACTTTGCGTGTCTCTGCCACGCCACATTCACTAGAGACCATTCCTGGTTCAGGTGCTTATAGTAAGTGTAAGCTGCATCTGAAAAAAATATTGAATAATCGCAACAGAAAAAAACAACATGAATAATTGCAACAGAAAAAAACAAAAAATATTAAATTAACTTCTGATTTTATGACTCCGAAAATCAGGATTAAGGCTTTTCATTTCTGCAAGTAATCTTTTGGTGATTCTGCGATTTAAATCACTGCGCCAACCTTGCCTAAATAATTAATCATTAATGATGCTGAACATAAAAAAAAATTTCAGCTTACTTTTCTCTGAAGTAAATCCAGAGAAATCATCATCAGCATCCATTGACATCTTGTAAGTTTTTAGAGTTTCAGACTAAAAAAAACAAAAGATAATGACAACAACAAACAACAACAACAATAATATTTAATATAACAAATGGGCTCAAATACAAAATGACATAACTGGTAATCTATACATATCTGTATCCTATACATATTGTATAGGAAAAGGGACCAATTAAATAAATCAAAATTGTTAAGGAGAGGCCACTACATCCTGCTTTCTTATCGACTTCTATTTGGATGCTCAGATTGCACCCTATTTAGTGACCTATACAGTGCCTAGCGAAGTCATTCGTATCAAAAATCTACAAAAAGCTGATCTATGTCAATAGGAAGCTCCTCTAAACCAGCTTTAATACAGAGGTTTGCTAGATGACATGTGCACCCGACACCACTAATTTTATTGAAGGAGGCCTGGGGTACAAAAGATGATCAAGAATGAAATTCCCACATTGTATGATGTCGGGTGCACATGTCATCTAGCAAAACTCTGTATTAAAGCTGGTTTAGAGGAGCTTCCTATTGACATAGATCAGCTTTTTGTAGATTTCTATTATCACTTCTACCACAGCAGTAAGAGGTATCAGGAGTTTGATGACCTGTGGCGATCATTGCTTCCTTCTGATCCTGGTGCTATCTTGAATCACTGTCCCACACGCTGGTTGAGTCTACTTCGATGTGTAGACAGGTACCTGAAGCAATTACAAGGTTTGATCTCTTATTTCTTGAGTTGCAATGAAGAAAGTAGTAAGATATTTAGTATCATAGAGAGACTTGAAAATTCATTCACGAAACCAATCCTTCAAGAAGAGCATGATACAAAACCATTCTTTTCTTCAGTGAGGAAGTTTTATCTGGCCACCATAAAAAACTGCTGAAGAAGTTACCTTTTGGTGACACTCTCTTGAAAGATTTGGGCATCCTTCCAACCAGAGAAGACGCCCTCCTACTCAGTTAGCACTGTGGTGAAGTTAGCGAAGAAGTTCCCTCAGCTTCAACTAGCTGACTCCAAGTGTCTTGACTGTCTCAAGCAGGAGTTTACAGACTTCTTTCTTTCTCCCCAAGATCTTACACCTCTTATCAGCACTTACAGAGCCTGTGAACCCAGCTTTAACCCCCATCATGCTGCTGAGAAGATAGAGAAGGCTTATGCCGGATCCTTCTGGTGGAAAGTTGGCCAAATGAAGACTCTTGATGACAAGGAACACTTTCCTTTACTCTTCAAGCTCATGGCTGGGCTGCTGTCAATTCCTTCCTCTAATGCAGACAGCGAAAGTTTCAGTCTTGAGGAAAATACACACCAACCAAAGATCCAACCTGGATCACACAACCATAGTTAGCTTAATGCCATTTAAATTTAATTGTGATATCTGTTGTTATGACACCAAACTAACTGAAGAGCTCCTTGATAAGTACAGGAGAGCTACCTACAAATCACTTCATCAATAAATATTTATTGAAAATTAATGATATTCATGGCAGATATGGTTGGGGTGTGGTCTTTTCCCGGTTTTCTTTATCTGAAAGTTGGCAACTATGCTATAAAAGCTTCAGGAACTATTACCTTGGACGCTTAGCGACCACTTACCTACAATACTTAGAGAACTTTATTTTTATTTATTAGCTTAAAGGCACTTTATCTATGAAGCTTAGAGTAACCTTACCTATGAGGCTTAGACAAACCTTACCTAATGAGGCTTAGAAACTCCTCAACCTATGAGCAAGACCCCTTAACCAATGCATTAACATCAGAAACCTCCTAGTTATGAGCATTACAGAACTCTAGCCCCATGAGTATTAGAGTTCCCTTTTAGTATGATTACTTAACCAAGAAGACTAGAGTAATCCTTTATTAAAAAGGCATTATAATTGAAAAGGAGTGGGACATAAATCTAATAGTCTCGAGCAAATAGCAGTTCGAAGGACCACGCTAACTAACTAACAATCAACGGCATAAGCTCTCGCAGCAACTCAATTGGACTGATAGGAAGCAAGCTATTGTAAAGTGGGTGATTACAGATATGTAGGAAAGGGTGAGACAAAACTTAGAGTGTGTTGAAAGTGGGAGGAGGAAAAGGAAGTTTGGTAATCTTTACCAGAGGTGTAAAGCCTCTGGTAAGGCTAATGTGGGAATGGGTGATTGACAAGAGTCCAGCTCCACTCCAGGGGCGGATCTAGGGGGGGCTCGACTAGTGTCGTAGGAGCCCCCCTTTTTTCATGATGAGCCCCCCTTTTTTCATGATGAGCCCCCTTTTTTCAAGATGAGCCTTCATTAGCTAGCCACTGGATTCATTTCTTACCTTAAGCGGGAAAAGTACGAGAACAATATACTTTTCGCTGTCCAGTTCCTTTGTTTGCTGCTATCGCAGCCTTCTAATAGGCGCACTCCATCAATTTTAATGTGCTCAGTCAGGAATTTTGCAATTCGTCCGTTTGAATGGTAGCATGTCTAAACAAATAAAACTAGACTGTTTTTAAAACCTCCTACCAAGTAATCAGGTGAAGGTAGTAGTATCTCATAACACCATTTAGATTGTGTTAATGTAGTTAACAGTTTCATATTATTATTATTAATTTTTTTGCATTTTTTTAATCATTTCATTAATTTAAATGGACAGAAGTGTTACTTAGCTCGTTATATTCTTTCTTCATGGTTAAACTTAATAATTATTACTTCATTCATCAAAATTTCATTCCTACTTACTTAACTTTAATGTTCTTTATGATAAACTGATTCATTCATTTTATTTGTTCGAGCCATTTTAATAGTTCATTTTTTCATTCCCTAGTAATGCTAATAAAATGAAGCACCCAAGGCGCAAACCCTCAGCGCTATTAAACACTACCTAGCTATTACAATATAATCTCCTTCCAAAAGAAAAAGCAATCTGTTAGCTATTTTTAATGAGGCATCAAAATAGCTTGACCAATGAAAAATGGTACCTGGAAACGCTGTCTTCATAAGAAAAGAAGCTAAACTAGCCAGAAATACTCACCTGTATACATTTTCTATGCGAAATTTCACTTTCAACTCCGTTAACTTCCCTGAGCATAAAGCGAACTACACCGCTGGCTGCAGAAATTATTTGCTCACGTGATTATTATGTGACGCTAGGGGGCGTTGCCTATAAAAGCTGGTACCTACGTGGAACTTTTCTCAACGATTAGCCCGAAATTAAAAAGTAGCTCAATAAAAGGTCTTAAATCTTCGTCCTGAGCAAGTTCATGCCTAAATCAACTGTTAATTTTCAGTAATCTCCAAAATCAGAGCGTGACAAACTTGACAGGACAACTGCTATAACCTTCTTGCCATGAATCATAACTATGAATATACTCTAGTAGGAAGTAAATAGAACGCGTCCTAAAATTAGTTATATTATTAAAAGCGCCCCCCTTTGGAAAATCCTAGATCCGCCCCTGCACTCTAGGCATGACCAAGACAATAACGAACCCTATTTCTTTCACCCATTGAGATTTCATACTCTTATGCATTTGATAATTAACCCTAAAATGTTAAAACTAATGATAAGTGACAACTTTACCAGATTGGCTTTGGGAATCCAGGCCTCATCGCAACTATACCACCTTTGAAAACAATAATGTGGACTACACACACAAATGGGAGTTCGATTTTGACAATTATGAAGGTAGCCTTTTTTTTTTCGTTTTTGTTTTTCATAGTATAAATATAATTCCTCAGTAAACATTGATTTAGAGCAGTGTTATAAGGAATTGAATGTAATGAATGTAATTGTCATCTGTACAAAGTTTATTGGCTTACAGGTATCACATCAGCAGCTGGCTTCACTTTTAGGACAAAATAGTATACTTGGGGACGGAGTAACCAGATTGGGTGATACCTATGATTCTATGAGCAACAAAACGCCAATTAACTTTATGAGCAATAGAGTGACCCTAGACCCAGTAGTAATAAAGTGACCCCTTATCCTACGAACAATAAGAGTTACCTCATACTCTACGAGAAAGAGTGACCCCTTACCCTATTAGCAATAGATCGACTCCTTACTCCATGAACAATAGAGTGACCCCATACCCTATGAACAATAGAGTGACCACATTGTATACCTTATGAGCAAGAGTGACCCCTTACCCTATGAGCAATAGATTGACTCCTTACTCCATGAACAATAGAGTGACCCCATACCCTATGAACAATAGAGTGACCACATTATATACCTTATGAGCAAGAGTGGCCCCTTACCGATGAGCAATACAGCGACTCCTTACTACCCTATGAACAATACAATGATCCCTTGCCCCATTTTGGTTAATAACAGGCATTACTGTGACACCTTACCCCATGAACACATTAAAGCAACAATTTATTTTTTATCTTAGCAAAATAGTCCAGTAATTATAAGGGGTCAACCTCAATTGGAACAAAGCAAAATCAACAAATACTGATTCCTTATGTCATTTATCCAGAAAAAAGTTATCTATAATCTTAAGCACTAAAAATCACCACTTAATAGCTCGTTTAAGGTGGTTTGTGGTTCTTGTCATTCAATTACACTCTATGGCTCTTTTCCCTCTATTGTGTCATGTCACAAAAATCAATAATGTTGTGTCCTTGTGATTACTAAGCAGAATTTGTTTTGTGCATGTACATCACAATGCAGTATGACCTCAGAGCTATAAACCTTGGGAAAGCAAGCTTTAAGGGTGCTTGCACATGGCAGTGTGGGCATTACAAAATCAATTGTAGCTAGGCTGTTATGTTTTTAGCCAGCTGCCCCAAATGCTTCCACACATCCAAATTGCAGCTGTATGTGTTGGCTAGTTTTCACCTGTATTTATATAAGTTTCTGTGTTTGTCTACAGATTCTACCATTTAAGCTTATGACTAAACTGATGCACATAGCTATTTGATTGATGCATGTAGTATTTAATTCCTCATTTTTCTTTGTTCCTATTGAGAAATGGTTCATAGACATGGATCAGCTTCAAATTTGCTCCATAGGTAAACTTTGACCCATTAAACGAAATGTTCGTTTAAAGGATAAACTTCCAATGGCCCTCGTGGGAGTGAACCAAAATGAAGATTAGAGAGATAGTAACTTACAGTAGCTGTAAACAAAAAAAATCAGCTCTGGAGAAGAGGTACTTTCAATGGAGTTTACAAAATATACTTCGGACTTGACACTTTATATCTCAGAAGAAACTAATTTCAAAACTTCCAGTTGTTTTGGAGACATAGTCCAATAGCAGTACTCCACTGGTTCAAATACTATTTTACAAATACAAATGAGGTTGGCATTGTCCATAGCAACCAAAATCCAATTTACAAAAAAAAAATTGTGTGGTAGGTATAAGTAACTCTAAATGTTCATAAGCTCTTAACACATGTAGTAATTATTATAGATTATTGATAAATCTACCCTTTGTAATTAGTATTGACACAAATGAGCGTAATCACTTCTAAATTCATTCGCCTCGGTCACTAACACATCATTCTAATCCTTCCACTTGGTTTCTAAACCTCATAGTTACTCTAGCTAGTGATCTAGCCTACATATGGACACCTAGACACACTCTTATTAGTGGGTGTGGCATCCTAGTATACTTGTTAACATTTATACTTTGGGGTCAATAGAACTGAAAGGACAGTGGGATATATACCCTTCTTGTATCAATAAGAGGGACAAATGGATATTACGTGAGTGTCCAATGTCACATGGAATAATAAGTAATGAAATGGATAGGACAATTTCTAGCATTACTGGAAACCAGTGTCAAAAAAAAAAAAAGAATAAAAAATAAGAAAAGTATTAAATGGCAGTATAAGAGTTTTGATTACTCTTGGTGTTATGAGTTGACTTTAGCACACAGAAATAGAGTAATGGGTCATTAAATAAAGTAATATGGTATGCCAGGGACATTTCTAGCTTTCTGTCACAACTAACACTACTTATCCAATATTATTCTGGAAGCAAGACTAGAAGTTTGTACATTGGAAAAGAACACGTTTTCAAAATTTAAGCATGGCATTGGCTTTTTTTCAACAGTTCATGTAATTTGCTTGATAAGCTCTTGAAGGGGCATGTGAAACACAATTTTGCAGCATTAAAGCATGATATACATAGATAAAGCCTATGTAGATGGAGTTAGTCAGACTTATGGAATGCCTAGACAACACATTTGGACATTTGCTGCTGACAGAGACAAGAGCACTTCTTTTTGTCCCTGTGCTAATAGTGGTGTCAGTATTTCACCATTAGTTGGAAGAGACTATTTTGTGATACAGGAGAAGCTCAAGCAGACACCATGGCTACTAGCAGTCTATTGTGGGGTGGAAGAGGATGTGATGGAAGTTATAGTTGTTGTAGTTACAACAGTCCACCCTGGTTCTACAAGCAGCTGCCTTATACCACCTTTGAACCTATTGAACTCAGAGTGTGTACAGACCAGAGCACCAGTAATGAGAATATAGAACTGGAGTCGATTCTCATATATGTTCTCAGTTAGTAGTACACAAGACTATAGTATTGTAATAGTACTAATCCACAAGACTAGTTTAGTACAATATAAAATTTATGCATAGTGTGTTTAAAATAATGTATTACTTTATTAAGTACATTTCATAAAATTATGATGATTGAGTGATTAATCACAATATTTTTAAACAATTCCATTTTTAAATGAACATCTCTGCACGTATGAGTTTGTTAATATTGGCTGTTAGCTATTTAGTACCATTGTTATTCCCTGTAAAAAATGGAAATACTTTTGTTTGGACTACTCATTATGTAATGAGTGCATCATTTCAGGACAATGTCCCTAGTAATCTATTTCATGGAACACCCCAAGTTATTATATATAAAACTTCCATTGTAGTTGCAGTGGATGTTTATGGTCATGGTAAGACATAAAATTGGAAAGATTGGTTGACAACAACTTGCCAGGTTGAGAATGAATTGTTACAGATGAATTTAATTTGCAAGAGATTGCTGAATTAAAGATTTCATGTTATTGTTTTTTTTTACAAATGAGAATCATATACTTTGGAATACTCTTCATGAATAACACAAACTGATACCACTTTTGATCGCAGGGCTGCAACTGAGAAAAAATAATAAACCAAAGCCACCAAATGTTTCTCATTTCTAAGGACCAAATGATCACTAATGGAAGGTCCAGTATATTCAAATACGTATATTATATATTTTATACTTATGTGTATGTGTCTGTGTATATATAATATATATAATATGTTTGTGTGTTTCTGTGAAAGTAGCAAGTATAAAAAAGGAAATATTGTACTTCTATACAGCTATTGTTATTTCTTCTCCATTTTAGTGAAAGTCATGTGTAGCTACTACTATGTTTTAAGGCAACATATGATTATTATTTTATAAAATTTCAACTTTTTTGGGATGTCTCCTACAAAAGAATACATTTGTTTGATGCTCTAATGGTGATATTATAACAGACGCGTAATAAACAGCTAGACGATAAGTCAATAGTGTATGCTAAATGTTCAACTTGTCAGCATAAAATACTTCTATAACTATATCTTCTTTGAAAGTGGTCGCAACCCATGCACAATAAATGAAATAAATGTATGCAGTAGCAGGTACTGTGTTGTCTATGTGATGTGTGCATTGTGAGTGTGTGTTGTGTATATATGTGTGTGTGTGTGTGTGTGTGTGTGTGAAACTAATTATTTTAGCTAAGCTCAAGTTTAAATAAACAAATTTTCGGACTTCCATAGCTATAGGACAGATGCTCAAAACAATGACAACATACGAACATATTATCACAACATAAATAAAATTATACAATAATACATAAAAATACATGGTTATAAACTCCAGAACTACTCTCTTGGAGGTATTCACTGCCTGCAAGACAATTAACGGCTATATTGCCCTGTAAGACCACTAGGGGCTATATTGCCCTACAAGACCACTAGGTGCTACATTGCCCTGCAAGACCACTGGGGCTACATTGCCCTGCAAGACCACAGGGGCTGTATTGCCCTACAAGGCCACTTGGTGCTACATTGCCCTGCAAGACCACTGGGGCTACATTGCCCTGCAAGACCACTGGGGCTGTATTGCCCTGCAAGACCACTGGGGCTACATTGCCCTGCAAGACCACTGGGGCTACATTGCCCTGCAAGACCATTTGGGGCTGTATTGCCCTGTAAGAGCACTTGGGGCTATATGCCCCGCAAGACTACTTGGGGCTACAGTGCCCTGCAAGACCACTGGGGCTACATTGCCCTGCAAGACCACTGGGGCTACATTGCCCTGCAAGACCATTTAGGGCTGTATTGCCCTGTAAGAGCACTTGGGCTATATTGCCCCGCAAGACTACTTGGGGCTACATTGCCCTGCAAGACCACTGGGGCTACAACATTGCCCTACAAGACCACTAGGTGCTACATTGCCCTGCAAGACCACTGGGGCTACATTGCCCTGCAAGACCACAGGGGCTATATTGCCCTACAAGGCCACTTGGTGCTACATTGCCCTGCAAGACCACTGGGGCTACATTGCCCTGCAAGACCACTGGGGCTGTATTGCCCTGCAAGACCACTGGGGCTACATTGCCCTGCAAGACCACTGGGGCTACATTGCCCTGCAAGACCATTTGGGGCTGTATTGCCCTGTAAGAGCACTTGGGGCTATATGCCCCGCAAGACTACTTGGGGCTACAGTGCCCTGCAAGACCACTGGGGCTACATTGCCCTGCAAGACCACTGGGGCTACATTGCCCTGCAAGACCATTTAGGGCTGTATTGCCCTGTAAGAGCACTTGGGCTATATTGCCCCGCAAGACTACTTGGGGCTACATTGCCCTGCAAGACCACTGGGGCTACAACATTGCCCTGCAAGACCACTGGGGCTACATTGCCCTGCAAGACCACTGGGGCTGTATTGCCCTGCAAGACCACTGGGGCTACATTGCCCTGCAAGACCACTGGGGCTGTATTGCCCTGCAAGACCACTGGGGCTACATTGCCCTGCAAGACCAATTGGGGCTGTATTGCCCTGTAAGACCAATTGGGGCTGTATTGCCCCGTAAGACCACTTGGGGCTACATTGCCCTGCAAGACCACTTGGGGCTACGTTGCCCTGCAAGAGGATTTGGGGCTACATTGCCCTGCAAGACCGCTTGGGGCTATATCGCCCTGCAAGAGCACTTGGGGCTACATTACCCTGCAAGAGCACTTGGGGCTATATTGCCCTGCAAGACCACTTGGGGCTATAATTGCCATGCAAGACCACTTGAGGCTACATTGCCCTGCTTGCCCATTAGAGGCTATACTTCCCTGTAAGAGCACTTGGGGCTATATTGCCATGAGGGGCTACATGCTGTTGCCTCTCCTCCCCTTGTGTCTTATCTATGAAAATCTTTCCCTCCAGTGCCTTTCTGATTCTTAACGTACTATTTGTACTATTATGACTAGGGGGACTAACTTATTTTTGATGCAGTCAACCCTTCCTTTCCTGTCATCCCCCCCTCCCCCCTCAGGCCAAATCACTGCTTGGACTATAGTTTCCTTGCTACACTGAATAATTAGCTCAACCTATCCAGGTGCCCAATCCACCACAGCTGTCCAAGCACTACTCCTAGCCGGACAGGCTCACACTATGTTGCCACAACAGGCTCAGTTGGGGTCTCTACAAGAGTGGCACTTGCTGCTGCTTCCCTTTGAAGTTACAGTAGCTATCTTGTCTGCAATCAGCCTATCAATCCATTCTCTCTGTGCTGCTGAGAACCCAGTTTCAGCCCTGGGAACTTTTTCCACCTCATGACCGGTTTCCACCCACTCTAACTGTTGTTTTCCACTCACTCTAACTGTTGTTTTCCACCCACTCTAACTGTTGTTTTCCACCCACTCTAACTGTTGTTTTCCACCCACTCTAACTGTTGTTTTCCACCCACTCTAACTGTTGTTTTCCACCCACTCTAACTGTTGTTTTCCACCCACTCTAACTGTTGTTTTCCACCCACTCTAACTCTAACTGTTGTTTTCCACCCACTCTAACTGTTGTTTTCCACTCACTCTAACTGTTGTTTTCCGCTCACTCTAACTGTTGTTTTCCACCCACTCTAACTGTTGTTTTCCACCCACTCTAACTGTTGTTTTCCACCCACTCTAACTGTAGTTTTCCACCCACTCTAACTGTTGTTTTCCACCCACTCTAACTGTTGTTTTCCACTCACTCTAATTGTTGTTTTCCGCTCACTCTAACTGTTGTTTCCACCCACTCTAACTGTTGTTTTCCACCCACTCTAACTGTTGTTTTCCACTCACTCTAACTGTAGTTTTCCACCCACTCTAACTGTTGTTTTCCACCCACTCTAACTGTTGTTTTCCACTCACTCTAACTGTTGTTTTCCGCTCACTCTAACTGTTGTTTTCCACCCACTCTAACTGTTGTTTTCCACCCACTCTAACTGTTGTTTTCCACCCACTCTAAATGTTTCTCTCCCTGGCCTGGTATCTATACCACTTGAGGATGTAGCAGTGTTGCGTGTATAGCATGTGTTGTGGCAGCTTGTGTACCCCTGCATAGGGTCCCCTCTATACTATCCTTATTATTCTCGCTATTTCAACTATCTGTATTTTTAACTATTAGCTATAGACAATTAATGTGTATTTAGTGGATTATGTATATAAAAATGTCAGATTATTGTTGACTTAAAATATGTGTTTATTTGTGGATCAAAAATAATGTTAGCTTAATTTTAATCTTCAAATTCTAAGCATTGTAGTTACATATTGAAAGTTATACACTTTTATTTATATTAAGCAAGTCCTGATCTTGTGCCAAGCAACATAGTTCCTCAACCTTCTTTTTTTCCTTCTTCTTTAGATGCAGCTATTCTCCCCTCTATACTACCCTTACTTGTTCTCCTTCTGGTGATTCCTCTCTCCATTAACTCTGTTTAAAGCATAGCATTTAACTCAGTGATAATCGAAGGCTTTGCTAATGTGATTATTATTTTGTATAAATAATGTATGGTAAATATTTCTCAATTATATAATATAATATATATATATATAATATATATAGCTATAGAATTGACATGAATTTTATGAAAGTTTTTACCATAAATACCATAATAATTGTTCCATCTAAGCAGAAATTGACTAGCAAAATCAAATAATGATAATAATGTATGCGGATTGCATTTCTTTTTTATAATGTCATGAAACTGTATACCTCAAATGGTAAGAAGGTCTTCTGTCAATTATTATGGTATTTATGGTAAAAACTTTCATAAAATTCATGTCAATTCTATAGCTATATATATTATATATATATATATATATTATATTATATAATTGAGAAATATTTACACTGATATACTCGCTATTTCAACTATCTGTATTTTTAACTATTAGCTATAGACAATTAATGTGTATTTAGTGGATTATGTATATAAAAATGTCAGATTATTGTTGACTTAAAATATGTGTTTATTTGTGGATCAAAAATAATGTTAGCTTAATTTTAATCTTCAAATTCTAAGCATTGTAGTTACATATTGAAAGTTATACACTTTTATTTATATTAAGTACAAGTCCTGATCCTGTGCCAAGCAACATAGTTCCTCAACCTTTTTTTCTTTCTTCTTTAGATGCAGCTATTCTCTCTCTTTCACAAACAATACAGAATGAAAATGCTTGGCTGTAACTGAGGATTGAACCCAAGACCATTTGTTTAACATAGCTATATAGTATTGCAGGCCTCCTGATACTGTGGAAAAAGACAACAACTTTTAAAATTCAGTTAATACATGAGAGAAGTAGTAGGCCTAGGGCAACAATAAATCCTCATTGAGTAGCCATGCAATGAGAATCATTTGACATGAACTTGATAGTGTTTTATGACATAATGACAAGGAGTGAAACTAAAATGTAAATGTTCAACCAAAACAATAATTAGTTACTACACTAAAATCCCAAAAACAATAAACTACGTCGTAAAACTACGTCGTACATATGCAAAGAAATGAGCATATTGCTAGATAACTTCAGTATATTTCTGAGAGAGCATATAATCATGCTGGCTATTATAGCTATCTGTTATACACCCTCTAAGTGTATTATAATCTGATCAAAAGTTTTAATAACAGAAAAGGGTTCCTTGCAAGGCTGAAATTACCATGAATGCCTCCAATACCTTTAGTGTTATCTAATTTAAACTTTCTAAGGGATCCAACATTTTTAATGTTTTTGTTTTTTTTTGGCTGAAAAACATATACAAGGGCCTCTGGGACATTTTAAACATCAACAAACTTTGAAACTTAATTGATTGACAGAGTTTATCCCTGTAAGTAGCAACTAGATTGCTATGTATTTGTACATTCCAGCAGCAATCTAGCTGCCACAACAACCTTAAGTCGGAACCCTCAGTACAATTTACACATTCAAGCAAGTATAAAAAAATAGTGCTTTTAGTTACTATACTTGAGCTTCATGTGTGGAAATTCATATTAATTACACCAATATATATAAAAATCACATTATTTATACATGCAGTAATCTTGTATAATTATCTCCCATTACATAAATAGCTTGTATAGTTGAATGAAATGGGGGTGAGGGGGAGGGGGGGGGGGGGGCTCGATTAGTCTAATAATCTGGGGTGGGGAGCATTGTTCCTTTAGTTCTCCTGGTTCCTCTGCCTATGAGAGGTCCACTAACTGTAGTCATAAAACACTTATCAATTTCTAACTTAACGCATAGTATACGAAAAATATCATAATTATATAATTGGAATGACCAGGAGCAACTTATACCCAGAGTCTGTCATTTTTTTAGTATAATTTTTGGTATTAAATTTCACATCTCAATTTTATATTGAAATGTACAGATGACCTTTTGTTATTATAATAATATAGATATTTTAATCAGGCATAATTATTTTTTAATTAATTTTCATTAAAAGTTAATTAAAGGAACTCCCATGTCTAATAATTTGTTTTTACAATATTAAAAACTGACAAAGATCTATTCACTTCATAAAATTGTAACGTATGAAATTTTTTTATGGAACTATTAAAACAAGAATTACATACATAATGCTTTAATGTGCCAGCCATGTTGAAAAATTGCATCCCCTAGTCCTAATAAGCTACTTTTGTGACGGGTCCATCACACATTTTCCAACACTACAAACACCAGTGTAACTGAATATCAAGGTAAGAGTTACTCCCCCAATTGATACTCGTTATTTATCTGCTCATGGACTAAGGTCTTCCTAGTTGTGGTGGAGAGAATGTTCTGGTTGCTGAATATATGCTACAACATCCAATGTGAGGGCCAGGTAATGGTTAGTTTCATTGGTGGCAAGTCTGTGCATAATCAAATAATTAAATATTATGGTGTTTCAAAGTTGCCTTGTCATATTTTATAGGCTCCTTTATGCAATGGAACATGATAATCTTTTTCATGTGAATGTTTTTACTCCATGAATCAATGCAGCAATCAAAAGAATTTATAGAGTAATGAATCACCACCCTATGCCAAGAGAACATAACATGTCATCTGTCCAACTGTGGATTGCTGGGTTATCTACATTTTTTAAGTTGGTATTCAGGAATACTAAAATTATGGAGCTGCATATTAATGTAATATTATTATATCCTAGAACAGAACTTTGATTGACTCTTTGAAATTTTAAATACCTCTATTTGCTGCTCATTACAATGAAGAAACATGGATCTCTATCAATATGAATTAAGCCAGAGTAGCACAATACATTCTAGTGTAAGTAGCTAATTTTCAATAGTCATGCCATATTATATATCTGGTTCATAGCCTGTGTGGTGGTACAGCCCACCACATTTCCTCACAAACAACCCTTACCCATAAACATTGCTTCTATTATCCTCATCACGCACACCATCACCCTATTTATGTAGCACCCACCACCGCGCATGCTCGGCAGGTTTATTATATTATGGCCTGTCTGGCGTGCGTGCCTTCAGTTGTGTCCACGCTCTTTAGACATAAGCATAATCCTAAGCCTACCCTTCCGACGTGGAACTCGGGAGTTTGGGAGGTTTGAACGCCTCGATTAGCTAAGTGAGAGAGCCTTGCAACTCTGGTGGCAGCCTACCGGGCATCCAGTGAGCCATCCTGCCACATCTGGTGCACAGCGGTGGTTGAAACGGATTCCCACTCCATCGAACTTCTTCTTAGCAGTTCCTGATTCCAGGCGTAGAGGGTTTCCGCCAATTTCTTTGCTTCCCCCTTCATCGTGTTTCGTTCCCTGTGACGAGTCACAGACTCCGCAGCAACTCTCTGGCACTCCCACGAGACTACACTTCCGGGAAATCCCCTTGGTCGGTCTTCATTTCTTCCGGGAAACCCCCTTGGACTTTGTTCGCCTTCAATCAACACTTCCGGGAAATCCCCTTGTTCGGTCTTCATTTCTTCCGGGAAACCCCCTTGGACTTTGTTCGCCTTCAATCATCGGTCACGCAAGTTATTTGTTCGATTAGCGCAGTGTTTTTGTTTCATTTCGTAGTGATTGACCCTGTAAATTGTGTTTTTATTTAGTCAGTGTGTCAGTTTATCCACCCTCTTATATCTTGTGTCATGAACACCAGGGCAAATTCCAAAAGGCATAAAGCTAGCTCCCTCTTTGATACTAATGTGGCTGAGGACCCTACCATTCTTTCAGTAACCACAAGTAGTATTTCTGACCCGGCTTTCCCTAGGTTTGCCTCTGACCATTATTCTTCTGATAATACTTCTGCTAATATTCCGTCAGATCATGCTAGTATCACCCCTCGTTCAGACCATGTTTCTATCAATCTTGATTCTGTTCATTCTGATTCTGGTGAAGCTACCATTCGTGGCTCTGATCCTGTACCCACTGCCAGTTTGGGCATGAGGGAAGAGGACCTTACTTCGATTACTAGTAGAGCTCGTGAGCTCAGTGTAGATCCTAATACTCTCTTGTTGTTTCGTTGTTTGTCTAAACAAGAATCCTTCCCGTCTGTAGAAAGATCTAACCCCAATGACACAGACAAACTGGTTAAGTTAATTGGCATAATGGGAGAGAATGAGGATATAATGGTTTTCTTAAATAGATTTGAGACAGAACTTGGCTCTAGACATATTCCTCTTACAAATTTCAGACTCTATCTTCCTTATTGTTTGTCCGGCCCCTTTAAAGAGGCCTACTACAACAATATCAGTTTATGTCCTACTTATGCAGATGCACGCATTGTGTTACTTAACACAGGTGGCTACTCTTTAACTGAGTGTTTGAACAGTTTTCCCCTGAAGTTCAGGTACAGTGGGAGTAAAACGTTGATCCAGTGGTACAACCATTGGAGATACAAGATCAACATTCTTATTAGTAACCTCCCTTTTTCTAACTCCATGCACCCTAAAGTAAGGGATGAGGTTGCTGATATGGTAGCCACTATAGGTTTGGTTGCGGGTCTCCCCCAAGATCATAGAGAGGCTGTCTTGAACAGGCCCACCTTGTCTAATGCTCACTTTGTTCAAGACTGTAATGCATGGTACTTGTCTTCACATCAGTCCCATTCTAAAGCTCCTCACAAATTTCATAACTCTCAGTCTTATAATTCTTTTCAGCCTAATTACAGATCTGTTTGTTCATCTCAGATTGGAAACACTAATTCAACACCTCATTATTCAGGTCAGACTAGTCAACAACCCAATCAAAACCCCTATCAACACCCTAATCAACACTCCCTTAGTCCTTCATTCAATCCCAGACCACAACGTACTCCTCAGCCTAGACGTGATTTGGCTTCTGTTACGTGCTTTAAATGCAACAGGCTAGGTCATTACGCTAATACATGTCCTTCGCATCCTACCCCATCCGTAACTTGGCAATCCAACAACACCCAAGCTCCTACCCCACAACCCAATGCTGTCCCTAACAGCCCACCCACCCAACCTGTCGCTCAAACTCCTACCCGTCCGTCCCCTGTCCCGAGGAACAATTCCCGTCCCGTCCGTCTTATTAACACTTCCAATCTGTCTGAACCCGAAAGTTTTGTTGAGCCTGATATCCCTCAACTTCTTGGATCTGTGCATAATGATCCTCCCCTTAATCACTTTGAAGAGGATGACCTCATAACTTATGGCAAGATAAACGGTATTGACACACCAATAATCATAGATTCAGGTGCCAAAGTTTCAGTGATTTCCGATGATTTTGTCGAGCTAGACATGGAACCCGTTCATTTTGTCCCTATCTATGGAATTTCTCAGGAAATTAAAACCGTCCCTGTTTTTGCGATGTCCATTTCTGTCCCAACCTTGGAAGGCGAATGTTTCTTGGCAATGGATTCACGTCTTCCGCCTAAAACCGTTCTTTTAGGACTTGATTTTGGTACAGAGAATATTGTCAAACTTATCAACCATGCCAAATCAGGCCCCCAACCTGTGTTAACCGTGACCAGAGCAATGCAGGCAGACTCCGACCTGGCAGCTCACACATCTGAGGTTTTGCATTGCACCGAAGGTGCATCCCCTACTTCCTTTGATAGTATTCAGGAAGCTCAGGAGGAAGTTGATAGTTCCTCCAGACCCTCAGACAATCCTGGTTTAGTTCCTATGTCGTTTCCTAACCTGTCATTTGATGGTCTTAACAAGCAGGAGTTTGCAGCCCTGCAAAGGTCAGACCCTTCTCTTACTCCTCTTTGGGAATTTGCCTGTAAAGGAGAGAAACAGTTCTTTGTCGTCGACAACCTGTTAATGTGCATCACTTCAACCCTGAATTCGGTATCGCATGCTCTTGTTGTGCCCACATCATTAAGGCGCAAGGTTCTTGTCGCAGCCCATGAAGGCCTGGGACATGGTGGAGTGAATACCACCCGCTCCCTAATCAATAGGCACTTTACTTGGCCCAATTTAGCTGCAGACATCAAACAACACGTCATGTCTTGTGTGAAATGTAGCATGCATAATAAATCTGGTGGAAAGAAAGTCCCAATGATTCAACCCGAGATTATTTCACAGAGATGTGAAAAGCTCGCTTTTGACATAGTAGGCCCTTTACCTACTTCAAAACAAAAATTCCGTTTTATCCTGACCTGTCTAGAAATGGCCTCTGGCTTCCCTTTTGCAGTTCCGTTGAAATCGTACACTTCGGAAGAGACAGCCAGAGCCATCCTTTCTGTTGTATCATTCCTGGGCACTCCCCTCACCATCCTGACAGACCAAGGTACAAATTTTATGTCGGTGACATTATCCCATCTCAAAAAGAAACTCCATATGGCTTCCATACGCACTTCGGCGTATCACCCTCAGTCCAATGGCCGTCTCGAGAGGTTTCACTCGACTCTTAAGGCCATGTTGGCAAAGTGCATTCAGAACAAGCAGGATTGGCCCCTTGCTCTTGATCTTGTGTTGTATTATGCTCGTAATGTGCCAAATTCTAGACACGGTTTCACACCACATGAGCTTTTGTTTGTAAAACCAACCCCCTTCATTCTGTCAACTTTAAAATCTTTGTGGACTACTCCCTCTGACTCTTCTCTGAACCTTCCACAGTTCATTGAAGACCTTGATAAGGTAATCTCTTGTCAAACTCACTTCGTAAAAGAATCCCTGTCCTCAAAATCACTGTCAGATCGTGTGTCATCTGAGTCTGCATTGGTTTCTAATTACAAACTAGGTGACACTGTGTACAAGCGTAACCCTGGACACAACAAATGTTTAGAGGCGTCCTGGGATGGCCCCTTTACGATTAAATCTTTGTTACCTCCAGTAAACTGTGCTATCGTTCCTGTGAACAAGAAGGCAAAACCCAAGGTGGTTCACCTTTCTCAGATCAAGAAAGTGTTACATGTCTATAAAGTTTTGTTAGTTCCTGAAGAAAGTGTTTGTGATGAGTTTGTGCAACCCATTAACACATCTGAGCCCATCTCATTATCACTCGAGCAACAAAGTCAGTTAGACTCAGTATTAGGGCATTTTCCGTCTGTGTTTTCAAACAAACCCGGGCGCACTTCCCTGGTTCAACACTCTATTTCAGTTAGCACTAGTACACCATTGTGGTCTCCTTCATATTCTATCCCTCTTTCTTATCAAGAAGCCTTTAGGCTTGAGATAGAAAACATGATTAGTTTAGGTGTTATTGAACCGTCGACCTCCAAATGGTCTAGCCCCCCTTTACCAGTTCGTAAGAAAGATGGTGGTATAAGGATTGTGATTGACTTTAGGAAGTTAAACTCCGTTACTGTTCGCGAGCCCTTTACCATGCCGTCCATCGATGACATCATTTCTCATTTGGGCGAGGCAACCATTCTTTCCAAACTTGACTTGTTAAAAGGCTTTTACCAAGTGCCAATGGACGAAGTTTCAAAACAGTATACGGCCTTTACCTGCTTGCAGGGTAAATTTCAGTTTAAGGTCATGCCTTTCGGTCTCACCAATGCTCCGTCAACTTTCCAGCTCCTGATGCAGTCCGTGTTGAGAGGCCTTGAACCTTTCTGTTTACCATACATTGATGACTTGGTAATCTTTAGCACTTCCTTCGACCAACATCTTGCCCATATCACTTCGGTACTTTCCAGACTGGAACTTGCTGGGCTAACAGTCAAACAGGAGAAATGCTCCTGGTGTTTTGCTTCATTCGACTTCCTTGGCTTTCATGTTGGACATAACCGTCTTTCAATTCCTTCGACCAAGGTCTCTACTATCTCTTCGTATCAGTTACCTCTCACCAAATCGTCTTTAAGATCATTTCTCGGGCTGATCACATTTTACTCTAGATTCATTCCGTTATTGTCACAACATACATCTGTTTTGAATTGTCATATGACCAAAGACAGCCCAGACAATATACTTTGTGATGATGACTACGACAAAGCATTTCGCTCAATCATCTATGCTATCTCTCACCACTCCTCACTTATCATACCTAGTACTAATGATGCATTGTGTGTGTTTACGGATGCCTCTTTCTCTGGTGTTGGTGGTACTTTATGTGTTTATAGAAACAGTGACTGGATTCCGGCTGAATTCTATTCGAGACAGTTGTCTAAAGCGGAGAAAAATTACTCCATACTCGATTTAGAGGCGGCAGCTCTGTTGGCGACAGTCGAACGTTTCAGGTTTCATCTTGCTGGCAAGTTTTTCAAGGTCTTCACTGACCACAGACCCTTGGTGAACATCATCAACGGCCAAGCCCCCTCTTCAAGACTGACTCGTTGGAAGATTAGACTGCTGGAGTATACTTTTGAGATTCAACACATTGATGGCTCCGGAAACAAAGTGGCTGATGCCATGTCTCGTCAGTCTTGGCCGTCAGATGATTAGCCATGACAGTCGACTAGAACTTCTAACTTTATTTGTGTTTGTCGTGTTTGTTTAGTCTCTGTATCACACCCACTTCATTTCACTTTGTGTATCCCAATTCTTTTAAGGGAGGGGAGATGTGGTGGTACAGCCCACCACATTTCCTCACAAACAACCCTTACCCATAAACATTGCTTCTATTATCCTCATCACGCACACCATCACCCTATTTATGTAGCACCCACCACCGCGCATGCTCGGCAGGTTTATTATATTATGGCCTGTCTGGCGTGCGTGCCTTCAGTTGTGTCCACGCTCTTTAGACATAAGCATAATCCTAAGCCTACCCTTCCGACGTGGAACTCGGGAGTTTGGGAGGTTTGAACGCCTCGATTAGCTAAGTGAGAGAGCCTTGCAACTCTGGTGGCAGCCTACCGGGCATCCAGTGAGCCATCCTGCCACAGCCTGACACTTGACCTGCTCCTACTCCAGATCATCCAATGTGGATTAGCAATTATTCAAATGATACCAAAGAATATCACAAATTTGTAAGTTTAGTATTACTACATGAGTACCACAGGCACTCATGGTAACAAATGAGGGATATTTTTTCTGTATTCAATGAATCATGTACTGCTCATGTATGAATATTTTTATTCAATTTCTATGATATTAACGATGACTAATTTTGTATATTGGTGCAGATAATTTCCAAGTCTTGGTTTTGGAGAGAAACAGTTGGTTTAAACGTAAATTTACAATAAAAAAAAGATGCAAACTAGTAATAAAAAACAAAAAAAATGAAAAAAAACAACATTGGGGATTTAAGGTTGCCAAAAAAAAAATATGGGAACTAGCAAAGCTCTAAAATATGTGGACACAAGAAGGTCACTTGCCCCATGTGATGATTCTGTATCACTGTATCTTTCTGTAATATTTCAGAATTATACAGCAAATGTTAAACAAAATGGTCTTTCACCGCAGTAATTTAAGGAGAAAGAATCATCACATGGGGCAAGTGGCCTTTATTATGTCCATACATTTTAGAGCTTAGCTAGTTTCATATTTTGGAGCAGCCCCAAACCCCTAATTTTACTTTCTAAATGTTTTTTTGTTACTAGTTATACTCTAAACAAAAGGGACACAATAGCCCAGCGTGATATGGGGAGCTCAGGTGATGTGGGGAGCTCAGGTGATATGGGGAGCTCAGGTGATATGGGGAGCTCAGGTGATATGGGGAGCTCAGGTGATATGGGGAGCTCAGGTGATATGGGGAGCTCAGGTGAAATGGGAGCTCAGGTGATATGGGGAGCTCAGGTGATATGGGGAGCTCAGGTGATATGGGGAGCTCAGGTGATATGGGGAGCTCAGGTGATATGGGGAGCTCAGGTGATATGGGGAGCTCAGGTGATATGGGGAGCTCAGGTGATATGGGAAAGTTGTAAGGCCCTGTTATCCTATACCCCATTATTTGCTTATATGCAGGATCAAATGCAATTCAATACTTAAATCTGCACAGTAGTGTGCCCCTGTGACCCCAAGCTATAAATCTGGGGGTGGAGGGCCAGTGTCCCCACTGGCTCCCCACTCCATCACCCAGTATACTAGAATTCACATCCTATATCCATTGCTTTATTGACTGTTCATATGTAGTAAAACATATTGCTAACAGTGCCAAAGGTTTCTTATTTTTATAGAGTTTACAATAACTATAAGTTACTTTTGTAAAGTCTTAATTGCATGGCGAATTGTGACTAGTTAATACAGTATATATAGCTACGAACTACATTTTACATATCACTACCCTCATCATCAAAAACATGATAATGTTGACAGTTGACACCTTATCGAAAAAAATAAAATAGAAATGGTCATCATAATTATAACAAATGGAAAATAAGTTTTTTATAGATATTTGTTTCACAACTAACAGGCAAATGTTACATAGAGCAGCACTTATTTACACATAACCTTACCAGTTATCTCATTACAAGTGAGCAGGATATTCTATTTCTGGCTGACTTTATGTAAACAACTGTTATGATATCCTATGCTGTATTTCACAGTTCACTACGTGTTAGTTTCACCCATGACATATTCCAAAGTAAGAATGCAATAGCAGAAAATGTTTTTATTCATTGTTACATTCTCTACCGTTTGGTTAAGTCCAGTTTCCCTCTCCTGCTCTATTTTATTCATGAACTCTCTCATTTCTTAATCACCACCTTTCCTTTATTCAGCTCTTTCTTATGAGTCACACACATACCACATACCACACACACACACACACACACACTATCCTATGTCAAAACTAGAGAGCAAAGTTTACTAGGATCAACAATCGATATGCTGCAGAGTTGTTTGTTGATAAAGGGTGTTGATATAGCTAAGTTCTTTGGAAGATATACTGTTTGGTTGCCTTTTTTGGGAAGATTGTATATAACATATTAGTAAATAATTTAAATGCAGATTTTGAACTATACTCTCATGGCTACTGAAGTTTCAACAGAATAATTATACTAATTTTTTTATGCAAGGTAAATGGGAGTTAAAGAATGAGAAGGCCAGTAGTACTAAGAACTACTGTATTATTATCTATATAAAAGGATTTTCGACTTGCAATTTAAAGCCTACTTGTGGCTGTTTCTTGTGATTAAACCAGCAAAGCTAGAACAAAACAACAACAACAAACAAATATACAGAATAATAGAATTGGGCATAATTAGGCACCAGACTCGAATAAAAAAACCCACACGTGATGATAGTTTTTACTAAGCTATACTTGCTTGCACTACAATACAACAGCAATAAAAGAAATAACAATAACAATAACAGCAACAACAAACAAATGGATCAGAAGTTGTTATTACGTTTTTGCAATAGATTGTTCTAAGAATAATTCTATAAAAATAATGGTGTTTGGATAAAATTATGTAACTACATAATTTCGTATTGATTGTATTCAACACTTCCCTGGGTTACTAAACAAAACCTGTCCAGATAAGGAATGAAGCGATGTACTACAAAATCACTGTTCTCTAAATGCAAACATATATACCTATTCTCTCTATGTATGTATGAGCATAGTAGAAAAAGATTGTCGAAATAATTACTAAGGATTGTTTTGTTACCTAGTCAGTAATGAACCACACTTATCTGCATAGACGGTTGCAGGAACAATATCTGCTGTAGAGTTGAAGAAAGTCCTTTCCAGGGTAGGTTCCTCATCTTCCCATCAGCAACATGGCTTTAATACTGATAAATCACTCACTGAGAGCCTCCCAATATGCTATCAAATATCTTAGTTTACAATGACAACTTATTCATTTTAAATATAATATCTGTATTGATAATTAAAATAACAAAATCAGGTCACAACAAAAGGATATAGCTAGCTAAAATTATAGCTGAAACTAACAAAATTAATGAATTCAATATTAGTATATAAAGTGAAGAATTAAAAACAACTAAATTTGGACGATATAGTATCCCTACAACTCACCCCAGCTTTAAAAAATAAAATTTTTACTTATCTTTTCATTCACTGCTTTGTTTTTTTTTTTGTTTTTTTTTTGTTTTGTCTGGTAGTTTTTTTTTTTAGGAGGACTATCATATTAGCCACAAGATGGCTAGCTGGCCTTTTCCTGTATTCTATGTTCCAATATCAAATTAAAAAAAGCATGTACAGATGGTTTTATTATAATATATTAAGAATAAGAATACCACAAACAACAACTTGTTGCCATTTTTAAAAAAAGTACTTTCAACTTTAAGTTTCAAAATCATGTTAAATAACCATACTTGGATATGTTTTTCTGTACACAAAAAACTGTCCCAAGATAAACACCCTCTTTGCACTTTTGGCTTGTTTTGAAACTATTGCGGAAGTAGCTACGTCAGTGCGTGTGTTTTTGTTTGTTAGCTGCGCCGGTGCCTAGTACTTTTTAAGGTGGATGAATTCCTTAGTATTTAGAACCATGGAAGCGGTAAGCGCCATTAGCAGGGTTGCGTACGTGCACGACAAAACAATACCTGAGAATTGCGCCGAGGTCACGCAAGGAGCTTCAAAGAAAGAGAGACCAAAAGAATACGATCGACAAGGTCTACCGCATAATTCTAAATTAGTGTGTAACGACTACCACCATCAGTTCAAGTCCAGTTCAACTGGTGCACAAACAAAGAAAATTAAGAGCAATGCTTTTAGCCATGAATTGAAGTTGACTATAGATAAAGATGAACTGCTGGATCCTGGCAAACTACTCAATCCTGATGGGAATGATTCTACAACTATTGGTACTACTTGCAAGGCAAGCCTATCTGTAATTGGAGTTAGTTCAGACACAAATTCTGGACCTTGTGCTAGAACCTATTTGGAAGTAAAGTCACTAGGGAAGGAAACTATGGCACCACATTCGCTGAAAATTGCAACTCTGGTGTTACCAAGTCAGTCTGCTGAGGACAAAACTTTGCTAAAGGCAGACTCCTGTAATGGCATTGCTCCAGGCGTGACTTTGAAAAAAGAAGCTTCTTTCAATATCAGAGGCTCCAAAAAATGTTACAATGTAATGACTTACCTAGCCACGGAAGATGAATTAGAGCACATGGCTGGAAATACTGTATCACTCCACTACCAGATTACTATAACTCCTGTTGGAGAATAATGTAATAAAAATGCAGATACAGCCACAATTGATCATTGTACTTTATATATTTATATCATGTCCAACTGGATGCTGGACACCCATTTTGCACTTCATGTATATAGTCCTCTTTATTGGTTCAGTTCTAATTCATGCAGTTTCATTGTACCACTAGCTGAAAATCAATTATTTGAAGAGGTAGAGCTGATGGTATATCAACTGCATATACTGTTAGACCTGTGTGGTGGTGAAATATTAGAGGCAGAGATAATTCTAGCAAAGCGTACTCATCGGGAAAAAATCCTGAAACCCCCCCCCCCAAAAGTCTTGTTGTTTTTATTGTTGTTCCTTTGTTCCTTTGTCTATATGAGAAACCTACTCTCAGCAATAGCGATTGTTGTTCCTTTGTGGGTGTGCTCTTTGTAAGTTTATCTTTGTCTCTACAGGTAGCATGGTTGAGAGAAAAAAAAAACTAGACTTTTTCAAGTATTAAATCAGAAAAATTCGCATACAGCCCCGTTATTTACTGTGCATGTATTTGTGTGTATGTCCATCTGTTGAATTGTGTGTTTGTGTTTTCGTGAACATGAGCATGTATACTCCAGAGAATGCTGTGGAGGAGGACACACAAGGATGAAACTAATAAGTAGCGAGATATGGCATAAGATGTCATCATAATATACATGTTTACATGAAGGTAGCCAGAAACCTAGTATCTACTCACTTGTAATAAGATAACTGGTACAGTTATGAGCTTGATATGATGTGAAAGTTGAATATCTGTCTGAACATATCACAAGTCATTATAATGGATGATGATCATTTCATTTGTAGCTATTGGAAATAATTACAAGCTGTCAATTTAGTTCAGTTATAAAGGTAGAAAAATGCTTAGTAAACATTGTAGTGTAGATTACATGTTTGATAATGGTTGCATACTAAGCTTGTTAAACTATAATGCAAGTTGCATACATTGGAAAGTGTTAAATTGTACAAAGGAGACTTCCTAGCCCCCCTTTTTCAGAATGAACCCTCATTTATTAGCTATGTGTATTTCTTACCTAAAAGTGGAAATAAAATTATAACCACTTTTTTCTTCGTTGTTTTTCTTGGCACTCCAACAATAGCTAATTGCGATCTTCTAAAAAACCACCTCAACTTAATGATAATATGCTGAGTCTGGAATTTTTACTACTAGTAGGGCAGATAAATATCTATTTTAAGAGGATGGGTACACGCTGGATAAAAGCACCAATTTTTTATATCATAATCTTGACCTTTTACATTCACTTTTTGCTAGGATATCCAAGTGGGAATTTGTGGTTTTCACACTATTTGATGTGATAGCACCCACTTGCTTTTAGGCAGGTGACCTTTACCAGTTGTTCATTTGAAAAGTTACTAAAACTAATGCTGACCTTATGTGATCTCTTTTTTTACATAAACTGAGTAAGTTTAGCCCAATTTTACTGCACTACTATTACTATACCCGTACTTATGTAGATTTCTTTTGCTAAAACCTTGTACTTTCAAGTTTTCTCATGGACAGGACACTGTGTGATATGTCAGCAGCCTTCTAGTGAAGCACTAAAGTGTCCATTAAATGGACCAGGTAGCACAGATAAGTATGGCCCATATAAATCTTTCCTCTCTAGGGTGAATTCATTCAATTAGTTAAACTTACTACCAATTCCTTTGCCACATTTATTGGAGCATGGTATAACAGCATGTGACGTGGTTTCTAATCAATCAAAATGGCACAAATTTTGTCATCATAAGTTTAGCCAAGACAGACTGGAAAGGGCAAAAAAAAAAGGAATAGATCAGTAGAAGCAGATGTTGTTGTCAACAGTGCAAAAAGGGTTTGCCCTCGGTGCCAATTGCTTGCAACAAGTAACTGTCTCTTTTGTGAGGAAAGCGAGGGTAAGCTTCATCAGTTTAGTACTCTTCGTGCAGACACTAATGTATGGACCATAGCTAGAGACCTTCAAGATACTTCTTTGCTTGCCAAACTTGAAGGTGGAGATTTAATTGCTTTAGAAGCAAAGTATCATCTAAACTGCTTGGTTCAAATCCGAAATCGGCATCGTTCATTCCTGAGAGAAAGCCAAAATTCTATTGGTGAGTCTAGTGAAGAAAAGAAAATGGAAGCCAGAGCCTTTGCAGAGCTGGTAACCTACATAGAAAGTGCTATTGAAGAACATAATTACTTTTTCAAGTTTTCAGAATTACAATCTCTTTATGAAAAACGCTTGCAAGACTTTGGGATCTTAAAAGAAATAAATACAGTTTGTTTTAAGAAACAAATTCTTTCACATTTTCCAGAAGCTCAAGCTCAGAGTAATGGGAAAAATATAGTCCTTATTTTTTAGAAAGGGATGGAACAAATGTTGCAGCAAGCATACAACTGCAATTATAAGGATGATGCATTAGTTCTTTCTAAAGCTGCAAAAATTATTCAAGAAGATATAAAAAAATTCAAAACACTTTCACTGGTACTTTTCCCCCAAATTGTCAGGAAGACTCCATTCCAACAAACCTTAAATATTTTATTTCCATGCTACTGAATGGATCCAGTAAGAATCAAGATTCTGTAGAATCACAGTCGTCCCTAACCATTTGCCAGACTATTCTTTTTAATTGCAAAAGGAAATCACCCAATTCAGCAACTAGCCATTCAAAAAAGAGTGAACCACCATTGCCTTTGTATTTCGGGTTAAAGATTCATACACAAACTCGGTCTAAAAAATTGATTTCAGAGTTATACCACTTGGGGCTCTCTGTAAGCTATGATTGTGTATTGGATTTCTTCAAAATAATACAGATGGCTTCTTCTCTTTGTGAACAACACATAAATGAATTGGTTTAGTCTGTCCTTACCATTTAAAACATGGTCTTTTCACTGTTGGTGCTATTGATAATCTAGACCATAACCCGTCAAGCACAACTACCAAGGACTCTTTCCATGGAACTGGAATTAGCTTGTTCCAATTTCCTACGAAGCTGAATTTTGGAACTCCTCAAGAGATAGCAAGTTTGTTGCCAGCTGAGAGCTACACTTATTGTGCCAGCTGTCGTTTTAAAGAAGGAAAGTGTTGCAGTTCCAACTTCTAGTGCTTCAGTTTGTTTTGGCAAAACAAGTGAACTTATGAAAGAAGCAGTACTGATTGAACAAAATTGGCTTGAGCATGCTGTTAAGGTTATGGCTCAAGATGTGATTGATAGAGAAGACAGTGTAACTTGGGCTGCTTACCACGCCTCCCGCTGTGATGCAGATAACTATTGCCCAACCTTCACTCAACTTATGCCTCTTTTTGATGGAAAAGCTGCTTCAGCATGAATGGTGAAACACATGGTGAGAGCAAACATGTGGTGATGATGGGAGGTTTACATGTAGAAATGGCCATGTGGAATACTTTTGGAGATTACCTTGAAGGTTCAGGGTGGACAACTGCACTTACTCAAGCAGGCATTTCATCACCAGGTATTGTTGATAGTTTCCTTAAAGCTTCACATCTTAAAAGGACCAGGTATGCCCACCAAGTTACTGCTGTAGCTTTGGCTAAACTCCAACCTGAGGCATTTGCACAAACTGATGCAGAATTGTCAAAGGAGATTTGGAAAGAGAGAATGAGGGACAGATGTCCTACATTGAAATACTGGGACACTATTCTCAAAATTGAGCTACTTGGTCATGTATTTATCAGGGCACACAGAGAGAAAACTTTTTTCACTTTATTTAGATTCTCTGAAAGAAATTGCTCCATGGTTTTTTGCTCTGGATCATCATCATTATGCCCGTTGGTTACCTGTTCACATTCGTGACACGGAGAGCTTAGTTTATTGAGCATGGTCATTGGGTAGTTCACAAGACTAAGAACCGCTCTCAGCAGTGCCAATTGATCAGGCTCATGAACAAAATAATGTAGTAGTCAAAGGATCTGGTGGAGCTGTTGGGCTTACACAAAATCCATCCGCATTTAGAAAGTGGTTGCTTGCTGGGCCTGAACAAGCAAGGCTTATTCACGAATTTGAACAGCAGTTTTTGAATGATTAAGAAGGAACATTTTTTTCATCATGTAGAAAGTTTTTCAGCACAAAGAAACTTCCACAATCATGTTCAATCTCCAGTGGATACTATCAATGACTTGGCAATCCTTTCTTAGATCAATCTCAAGATCTATTAACCTTGGACACAAATGACATTATGGATCAATCTGTAGTTGAGACTATCCAAGGAATCGAAGACTTGGGGAGAGAGCAGTTCAACAGCTACTTTCAATCTGTGCTTACTGATTGTACACATTCTATTCATGAACCTATTAAGAAAAACAACCTGTGTTTATTCAAGTACCCAAAATCTAAGTCCAAAAACAGTTGAAGGCTTAAAATGTGACGTGTCACTCTTTTCACGATTGTACATTGTTGCAAAAAACAGAGATATTGATATGGCTAACTTTTTCAGACATGAAAACCAGCTTTTCCACCATCACTGTCTGAATATGGTAGACTACGATTCTCAAAAAAGTCAGATCTTATGAGTGTATTACCAACCGAGCAATGAGTGTGAAGTTCCCAGTTTCTTTGATGCCATGGCTACGGATGGTGCAGCTATTGTTCACTTTTTCATAGTTTCACTGGCTGTGATACCACATCTAGTTTTTTTAGAAAAGGTAAGAAGTTGGCATGGGAAACATGGAATTGCTTACCAGAAGTCACCTTTACTATCCTGGGGTTGGGACTGGGAAGAATCTTTAAAGAAATGGATTCACACTGAACCATCAGGAAAGGTAAGGTCTGTAGTTTGCCTCCACTTGCCAGTTGGTATTCCTAGGGATCACCCCAAACCTATTGATGTGGGCTTTCGGAGCTGATGACATTGGAAATGGCCTTTAAGATATTACCAGCCTGGAGTTCCTTGGTCAGGTAACCATTGAAGACTTGAGGGTTTTTATCTGCTGACGTCACGTTTTTCGTTGCTGGGTTCATCCTTGTGCACTCCGCCATGCTTAGATGGAACCATGTTCCAACCCTGTGATAATAATTATAACTGACATAGTCAACATCTTGTTGATGTCTCAGCTTCTTCCACTCTGTGTTCTTAAATGGTGTCTTCACTAGGACCAGCCACTGGTCCTGATGCATCCCTTTGCAGTTGTGGCTATCCAGAGCTTCCAGGTCCCTTGATGTATCTGTAGCTATCCAGGATACACTAATGTACCAAGGAACACTACTAACTCTAGTAACCCAATCATCCAGTGCCCCCCTAGAAAATGGTGTCACTTTTTTTTACTCTGAATGCATACTTTTTTTACCCCGAATGCATACTTTCAAAAAACTTATAAATGAACAATTTGATAAAACAATGTAATTAAGTGTTAAACCCACGCTAGGTAGGTGGTCACGCCAAGGCGGAAGGTGAAAAAAAAACTAAGAATGGACAAATCTAAAATAAACAATCAAACAAAAATGAGCTAACTAAGGCCTAATATCACATGTACTGCTTTAATAGTTCTATCTGTAGCAACCTGAAGCAGCCCTTGTTTGATCAGCCTGGGCTATTTCTGTCCTCTGAAGTGAGGGGAGCTGGATCAGTTCATCTTTGCTGGCAGACCTCGGCTGCACTAAATCACGGGATGGTTGCCTCAGCATTCCATGCATCTGTGGCTAAACCTGCATGGATTGTAGTGGCACTTGTTACTGTATTTTGCATTGAATAATTGGCAGAGGTGAATGGCTGGTGACTGCCTTGTATGGTTGTGGTCTCATCCCAGAGTTGTCCGAGTCTGTGGGGACTCGGGGCACTCTTATTCCGTATGATGCTCATCGACATACTGGCTTGACTTTTCCTGTAAAGGTTTCATTATAGAGACAAAAATCCACCTGACCCCACTCTAGACACTTTGACAAGGCTGACTTCCTTCAGAAGCAGGTGTCATAAATGACCCAGCCATTACCGGCAAACGATCTGTGCACCTTGACGATTGTCCTTTGATAGGCCATAAATTGTGGGGTCTTGTCTGTACCTGGATAGCACTGTCACCAAGTTTAATATGATTTTATCAGTGAACTAATCTGTCTAAAATTCTCACTTTGAAATGTGAGAATTTTCTTTAATATTTGCAGTTGTCTGAGTACTGATGAGTTCAGAGTTCTTCTACCAAAGCTTAATGCTATTTGTATGGATGCCTATTACTGTAACTGTATTCATTTGAAAAATATGAATTTCATCTAACTAAAATTAGTCCTAGAACTAGTTAACCAAAACAACAATGTAAAGATAGTAAACTTTTAATACAACATCATGCAATAAGTGTTTCAAAGCTGCAGTCCCAAGTGCCTTACCTTCTTGTAAGAAGAACTCAAATGGACTGTTGGAAGACTATAACTAGGCAGGCCCTGCCAAATTATTACAAGCATAAATATATTTTGAGGATAGTGATATCCTTGAAATGAAAATTATTAATTCAGGAATATAATTCTAAAGTTTTGTGGAATAATTAGGTTCTTCTCACAATTTTCTAGACTATCAGGTTAATGTTTGCAATCAGAAAGACCAAGTATACATAACTCATAGCAGTATACAAGCGGCAATTCTGAGTATTCAACATATCCAAACTGCTGCCTGGGAATTAACTTGTTGAACATTTTTAACTTGTTAATGTCACTTGATAAAGGCTAAAGTTCAGGAACCCCTTATTGGTCAAATTAATTTGCTATGTAAGTTGAGACAGTTTCTTCTAATTATTCATCATCAGCACCAAGCTTTTCATTGAAGTAGCTAATCACAACCCAGCAGGTTTGGGTAGTTGATTCCCCTTTCCCTCTTCAGAAGTTTAGCTCATCTGACAGGTGAACTATTTAGCTATATTAGCTGACTTATCTGCAGATGTGAATAGTAAAATAGGCATTAAAGTGATTGTCCCAATTCGTTAAATGCTCTCAAGAGGTCGCTCACTGCGTTTTTGTACAGCGTTTTTCTGCAGCAGTATAACATATTTTTCCATTCTTAGTTTTACAACTTGACAATCATCCATACTACAAGACTACTTAGAACTGTTATGCTGTGGAATAATATATTGACAAACCATAATACGATATTATCACTTTACACTAATACTACGTCTCAAAATTCTTGAAATACAAATAATTATATAGAGGTTAGAGATAAAAATCAAAAGAGGTTAGAGGGAATAATTAAAAGTTAAAGATCATAATCAGTGGTTATGGGGGACAGATTAAAGATAAGAGTGGAATAAAAAAAATTGAGAATAAAAAAACAATAACAAAATTGGGAATAATTTGCCAGGCCCTACCACTGGGGAAACCAAAAGAAAAATATTTTCAATACTTATTACTTTTATTGTTATTTTACAATTATTTTTATTTTTTTTATTATGGTGATAATGATGACCATGTTGAGATGTAAAACAACTATTATTATAAAAAATATTATAGTTATCATTATTAGTATAGTATAGTTGCTACAGTGTAGTACTGGTATTGAATTTCTATATTGTATTAAAATTACCCTTACCAGCACCTTATCCTAATTTGCATTCAAACTTGCCTTTCTCAATTGTTTAACTTTGATGAATGTGTCAAATTTTTATTGTATCATTGTAAAATGTGCAAGAGTACTTTAACATTGTTGTATTTGAGATAAACACTGCTCTGTGTGCAGGTATTGATCTTAATCTCCAATGCAGCTAGTTTACTGTTGTTGTATAGCTAGCTAATTACTTGAAGCCAGCCACTGATCTATGCCTTTTGAACATTAGAACGAGGACTACCATTACATCCAGTCTAATGAAGGTTAGTATAGTATGAATAACTAGTGAAATAACTAGTGATCAGTTACAGTAGAGTACTATTTGGTAAAGGTGTTTCAGTATTAAAAACTACTAATAGAATTATCCTCTCAGGTCTGTGTAAATTGAGTGGACATTTTCTTTTTTTTATCAGGGTTGATGGGAGTGAGGAGGGGTGGGCACTGAACTGACAAATATTGCTAGAAATTAAAAGAAATGAATGAAAAAAGAAAAAATAATTGAGCAGTTTAATTTAGCTAAATCATTTCCTTAATTATCACCATCCTTAATGTGGCTAGTGCAATGCTATTCAGTAGCATGAAATTAGACCTCTATCTGCAATGATAACTCACTTACTTGGGCTACTCAGCTAACTTCTACCGTCGAGCTACTGGGTTGTCGTGCACGGCGATTAGGTAAAGGGTGTGGCCCGCGAGACTAGCTACTAGTCATTGCGCAAGTGCGTTGAGACATGAAGCGTACGCTAGTATATAGAGTCGTGAACACTCATAAACGCTGTCATTTTTTTATGATCAATTTGAGATTACTTGTGTTTCGAATAGCTGACATAACTGCTGTATTTTCCCCTCAAGTTTCACCTAGACTTGTTCCCGCTACACAGAAGGCGGACGATTACGGAATGGCTATCTCGAACTCGCGTAAACTGTACCTCAGTTGCCCTTCCAAGTCGGTACCTTGTCCTCAAATTTTAGGATACACTCTTGGGAAGACGTTGGGTAGTGGGAAGTTCGCCAAGGTCAACGCTGCTTGGTCACCCTACGAAGGTCGAATGGTGAGAAGTATAGCCAAAAATTATAACTTTGTAAATTTTTTGTATTTATTCTTCCAATTTTTATTGCTTAGATTGCCATCAAAATACTTAACAAGAGCAAACTGGACCAGGAGGATGTAAAGAAGTTTCTGCCTCGAGAAATCTCTATTCTCCAGAAGGTTTCCCATCCCAATATCATTAGCACTTTCCAAATTGTGGAAACAGAGCGCCACTGATTCATTGCAATGGAAATTGCTGAGAACGGGGACCTTTTGGATTACTTCAACTTCAGGGGACATCTTCCAGAGGAAGAGGCGAGGCACGTCTTTCAACAAATGTGCCAGGCAATATCGTACATCCATTCCTTAGGTATCGCACATCGGGATATCAAGTTGGAGAATGTATTCTTCAACAAACACATGGATGTCAAATTAGGCGGTGAGTTAGTGGTGGAGGGTTAGTTATTATTATATTTAATCCAATATTTTCATACAATAGATTTTGGATTTGCCCTGGAGTCTCAAAGTGACTTTTGTTCTACTCCATGTGGATCGTACAGCTATGGGGCTCCTGAAATAGTACTCTCACCACACCCACACTACAACCCACTATTGGCTGATTCGTGGAGCATGTGAGTTATGTATACCAATTGTTCTATTCTATTATTATTATTACTATTATTACTCACAAATAGGGGTGTGGTTCTGTACACCATGGTTATCGGTAGTCTGCCCTTTGGAGATGACAACCAAATCGTCAATGGGCTCGCCAATTATCACCACCTGCCTGTGGATGGCAAGCTCATATCTGAAGGTAAATCAAATAGTATTTTATTGACACTACCTAATCATTGTTCTTATTATTTGTTTAGAATACGAGCAGTTGGTGAGATCGCTGCTGTCTGCTGACCTCACTGCTCGTTCGCTCATTGCGGATGTCTTGACTCACATGTGGATGACGAGTTTTCCATCTGTTCGACCGTCATGGGAGGGACCACATGAAGGCAAATACAACATAAAAAATTCCCTTCCCTCCATCTTTCATAGCATAAATCTGTATAATTCTAGCTGCTACGACGTTGAGATTCACTCCCCACGCCTACCATCTGGCAATGATCATCAAGATATGGCGACTGCTATGAATATATCTGAAGCTGAGACAGCTTTACCTGCCAAGAATTCATCAGGTTCAGAAGTGCAGGAGGATCATCTTAACCCTCCTAGTGACACAGTTGCTCCTGCTTTGTCTTCATGTTCGAAAGAGCAGGATCACCTTCCTCTTGGATATGCCAACAACTTACCATCACTTGCTGATGAATCAACTTCCTCAAAGAGCATCTTATTGATCAGCAACCCTTTACCTGAGTCAGCTGAAAGCATCACTCAGCTAGCTGGATCAGGGCCATTGACATTTACAAAGTCAGATAGCCTTACCCAGGATGAAGCTGGTAAGGCAACAGAGCCTGAAGAGTCTGAGTCAACAACTTCAGAGGAGCAGGACAACCATTCTTCTGCACTTACTAATACAACTCTTCCTGCGAAATCAGTGGCACCTATTTCAATGGAGAAAAACAGCCTTCTTTCTACCAATGTAACTCTGCCAGCACGATCAGAGTCCTCTACTTCCATCGAGACGGACAACCACCATGATTCAGCTACCACTACAACTCTGCCAACAAAATCCATGTCATGTACTTCAATGAAGCGTGACAAGTTTTCTTCTGGTACAGATATCAACACAACTGTGCCCGAACAGTCAATATCATCAACTTCTATTGAGCAGACCAACTATTCTTCTGATCCAGCTAACATCACTGTATTGCTTCCAGAACCAGAGTTATCACCGGTAATGGAGCGAGCCTATTCACTTGGCCAAGTTGACAATGCAAACCAGCCTGCTTGTGTTACAACTATACCAGCTATGGATATTGGAGTCTTAATTAGTGCAAATTCTAGGCAAAAGCAAAGGAATAAGCACAACTTGGTAGCAAGACTCCAAAGTGCTGTTTGCCGAAGAATTTTCTCATCTTTGAGAAAAAGATTCAATGTGCTATAAGACATTCATTGAAGTATTTTGATACTTTATTAAAGTTATGAAAATCATAATTATAAACAACCAACAAAATACACAAGAGTAACTATTACAAATAGAAACAGCTGCATTCTAGCTGACAGGCAATTAGTCAGGTTTAACAATATAACTAGCTATTTTCATTCAATTGAAAGTGAAATTAGCTAATTGAGAAGAGAATCAAGGAAAACCATATTGGATTTATCTTGACAATAGCTATTACTAATTCCCATATATTTTCTAAGGAAAACAATTACTAAGAGAGCTAATTAATATTGAAATTATTAATTCCACAACAGGATAATAAAAATTTAACAGCCCTCAGGCAGGAAATAGAAACTGAAGATTACTATAGTATGTCCAAGTTGAGTTGGCCGCAAGAAAAACTTGAATAACTTTAGAACGGAAGCAGCTACGCAACATATAGTGTTATTGATAACTCATAATTTGGTATATTTAGCAATAAAATACTGTTACTGCTGTTAGCTTCATTAAATGGAGCTAGCATCCTGGGAACTGAGTTTTGACCATTAAATGTATACGCGAGTATTTTGCTCTGCGTTGATATACATCAACAAAAATGTTTATATGCAAGCCACAGTAGCCCTCTAAAGATTATTCAAAATACTTACTTCATTAGGAAGCTTTGCTAATGGTGGTAAAATCGGCGCAGAATTACTTGCTAGGGAGTTGTAAAGCTTGGAAATTAAGACCAAAAGTGAGCTCAGACCATAACGGTAAAACCGCACACCTATTCTTTACTTCCGGTCAAAAATTAAAAAGTGTGGTTAGCTATCGTTGTAAATTTGTGGTCTGTGTGAGTTGTAGGGATCCAGTCAAGTTAAGGTTGCAAGACAATTTCTGGACCATAATATTATTAAACATGGCCAGTCGGCAAGGCTGCAAGACAATTACTGGACCATAATATTATTAAACATGGCCAGTCTAAGAAGTACTGTCAACATAGCTTCAGTATTCATTCATGAACAAAAAATATTGAGCTAAATACATAGCTATCAAAAAAAATGCAATGTGAATATAATAATTATAATATAAGCAAGTAATTATTTTATATCCTGTCATTAAAGACCAGTTTAATTCCCAAATAGTATTGTTCAGATATTAAAATACTCACATGATGTATTGTTTCTACACTAACACAACCAGTTCAGTTTTAAGGACAAAAAGTAAAACATATCTATATACATAATACATAATTTGTTATAGCTCATTCTATTACCTCTATATATGATTACTATGCTGTATAATAAACTATCTTAGTTACAATACTACTGTGTTATTCATCTAGCTCTACCAAAGTCACTAATCAAAACAGTTCAAGAAAACGTTATCTAATAGCGTTTTTTTATTCAAGTTTAAAGAGTGTATACTCCAATACTGGAGCACCATGGCTGAGGAGCATATCCATCCTGTTCAGCATAACCGTAAAATCCAAGGATGGCTCCAATAATATTGAATGATCTACTTTTTGGAGTTCCATATCCGCCAAGCTTTTCAGAATATGCGGCACTTCTGTTAACGTAAAGTTCAAGATAGTTCAGAAATGTTCCTTCTGTTGATAACCTCATTTTATAAAGCATATCTCCTTCACCAAAGCTTATATTTATAAGACTTCCCCCATATCCACCGATTAAGTTTCCTTGATAAGTCGACCCACCAAGCAGTTTGTATGTGCACTGAATAGCATCAATTAATTCACCAGCATACACAGTGATATTATGAATGCCCACTACAGGTGGGATGAGGACATTAACATTATCGTCGTATGCAAATCTTCTACCAGTACCTCCATAACTTGAGTTACTTCTAAACAATGGTGGCAGATAATATACACTAAGAGCATTGATGCTGTCAAGCTCATAGCCTCTGAATCCAAGTATGTATCCTGATACATTGAATGGAGTCTCTCCAATGCTTCCATAAGGACCCAATACACTTTCAGTTCCAGATGATCGTGCTGTTACAACTGTAAGTTGAGTGATCCCTAATGAGCTTGCAAATCCTTCAATTTTTGTGATACGTTCATCATCAGCAAGTACAACTGATGTCTTCTGTCCAGCCTCATTCCCGTATGTTGGAGTACAATGTTCCGTTCCATCAGCAAGGCGATAGTTTATCTGGAGTGAATTAATTTTCTGTCCATAACTCAATGTCAAATTTTTTATTCCAATGATAGTGGGCGTGTTAATCACTATTTCATCATCCCAGGGAGATCCCTGTTGAACTCCCAAAACTTCTGTAGCTAGAATTGGCCTGCTGCTGTTTGAGGTGTCCACAGGAGGTATGGGAGAATAAACATTTTCAGAAGAATTAGTGGAATTCAGGAACAATCCAACTAGATTTCTTGCTTCATCGATCATTCCTGAGTCACACTGAGAATTGCTTTTCACACTGGGCAATATAGTTGGAGTACTACTGGTGATATGAGGGTGAAGAAACAGACTCAAAAATAATAAAATGTGACCGGCTCTGACAAAAGGAGGCATTTCACGCAAACCAAAATAAATAGAGTTTTTTATGCTAATGAAAAGCAACAATTTATCTCAACTTAGTACTAAAATACTGGAGGGTAAAACCTTCGACGCGCAGAGAAACTGGCAGTGGAACTGGGCTGTATTCAGCAAAGCAATTGAACTAAAAATTGAGAAACATAAATTGAATTCAATAAACCACGAAACCACCAAGTTGTAGAGGTAGAGGGCGGACCTTAAATACCCGCGCATAGATAAGAGCCTCCCGGCAGACCGTGGTAAGTATACAGTTAACTCGGCTTACGGAGGGCGGGGCTAGAAAATTGCACAGTAGCAAAAAAGTGCGAGACAATTGGAATCTATTTTGCAGTCCTGCGGCATTACTTAACAAGGTAATTAAAGTTGTCGATTTAGTTTTTTAATATAATGTACAGTCGTGACCCGACTGGAAAAAATCACGTGAAAATGTGAATAAATATAAAACAAAATAGGAATGAGAAAGACAAAATCGACAACTTTGTAACAATTAGCTATAGCAAGCGGTGGACGAAATTCCAGCTTCCGTAGTCTTCCTCTGTTTCCAAATAGTGGCGTTTACTTTTGAGACTTATAACTCTTGCAGTTCCGTTTGTGTGTTAGTCATTCTTGATCAGTTGGCTGTCAGTTGACGGGTCTCAGAGATCCCCCGGGCAGCGTGGACCTGCAAGGTTGTGTGGGCTTACCGCTTAACCGTGCATTGTGTGATAAAAGCATGAAACTTGGTATACAGTTTCTTCATATCATAGTAATTATTTTAAGAAATGGAGCCACCTCCGATTTGACCTTTAGTGACCTCTAGGTGTCAAAAATTTCCATATATGGCATAAATGTTTTTTTTGTTTTTTTTAGTGCAGTCACATGTTTAGCAAGTTGGTAATTGCTCTAACATAAAGAATTTAGGAATTTTGATGTTTTCCAGGGTTTGCAAATCATGTGTTCCATATTTGGGCACATTCAGCTAAAGCTGGTTTAACAATTATCCATGCAGCATAAGCAAGGAATTTGATGTCTGGAGATGAATTGACAAAACAAGTAAACTCCATGATAGTAAATTACTGACAATCACCAGAACAAAAACAAAGTGCAGTACATTTGAGGGCTGCCTTGAAACACTTGCATCTCCCAGTACATCCTTTATTGCAGCCGCACCGAATCAGCTCTGAACATGACTGTGATGCTTCTGGGAAGGGTGGTCCACAATGGTTGCCATCCAGTTTCAACTTTCTTCCATCACCAATCTGCTGGGCTTGGAAGGTCTGGGTCAGGAATCAAAGTCTGGTTCCAGCAATTGGACTGGTAGCAGATCCTCCGAACATGTTGTACCAGAGCTGCTAAAAAGTTGGTGGAAGGGTTTTCCAGGCTCCTCGACTTGCGGGTAGATAGTTGTTTCCTTGCCTCACTAATTCCTGTGATGTCACTTGTGCGGTCATACATCAAAATCACAAAAAGTTCCAAAATTGACATAGTTGAGCTTCTGATGTTGCCTTGCATGAGTAGCAGGTCATGCTGCGGTAACTTCAGGAAATACCTTCCATGTGTTCCAGGCAGTCTTCTTACCTCTCCCTCCAAATGAAGATGTATTATCACACCCTGTAAATGCATGAAATACATGTAGAGTAGCACAGACCCTGGGATCCTTTGCAGCAGCTAATTCATGGACTGGTATATAGCGGAAATTAGATCCAGTACCAAATGCAATCCACAACTCTTCAGGACTGATGCGATGAAACATTGAAACCGCCAATACCACAACATCAGTATCCACAGTACGCACACATACTTTTCTGAACCCCTTCTGTACTGCATCTGCCACATGTAAGAGCAAGCGAGTGTCTGCTTCTTCATGGGAGCAGGGAACTAGGCTTGTCAGGTCAGCATCAACCATGGAGCTTAAAACGTCACTTCCATGAGTTGTGTAGATGCATTTTCCTTCTTCAGTTGGGAGATTCGTGACTTGCTGTGACAAAAACTGAATAACTCCAATTTATTTTCATCCACACGTAGGAAGTCCTTCCAATTCTGTGGGATTACTGTGGTTGGAGACACTCTTCTTCTGACCCCCTTGCCTCTCTTTTGCCGGGTTGTGCTCTTCAGGCTCTCTGCAATATACACATCCCAGACAATATCCACTCGTTCAACACCCTCTAACTGGGAAGATATCTATGATGTGAATACTGCATCAGCATAATCTTGAAAGGCTTTGGCTGTTTTAGGATGAAGCATCTGGACAACAGCAGCACTATCAAAAAACTTGGCATTGACTACAGGGGTGTTAGTTTCAATTTCTTTCAACTGAAGACAATGGAGGAGGTCTGCTTTCATACCAAGTCGAAGTTTTCCTCCCAGTGATAGCGATGGTGGAGTACTCTGATTCTCATGCATGAAGAAGGTAGCAAGGTCGCCATCCCTCGTTTGACATGAAATATACCGCCGGGAGAAAAGATTGCAGTCACTTTTCAATGCAGAAACTTGCATCTTCTGCTTTGAAAGACACTTGATTGGTGGTGAACTGAACAGTGCAAGCTTGTTTTTGGGCAGGACTTCTGTAATAGGCACAGTACACTCTGTTAGCCTTTCCTTAACAAAGTTGTCGTACTGTTGCATACCAAGGGCTTCTATCTTTCTAACAGTTTCTCCAACAGACACGTCCATGATATTTCTTGTGTCCAAGACCAAGAGATCATTGCTTTTCTCCAGAAATGGACTTTCCATATCTTCAATTACAGCAGTAAGTGACCTAACTTCTGTAATGAATGTAGCCTGTACACTTGCATACTGCTCATGATGGCGATGATCACTGTTATTTGCTTCTGTTACCAATGCACAGTTTTCAAACTCTGTAACAATCTCAGTTTGAATTTCAATATTGGGACCCTTCAGAATCATATTCAGAAGAGCAAGCAGAGATTTTGGTACTGAATCTTGCTGACATTCTGGTTTGAAGGATCCATCAAAAGAGAACTCTTTGTCGAACATTTCCTTGCGCACTATTTGAGCTGCTCGAGCCAACTGCATTGCATCACTGTCATGGTCACAGACTTTCCTAATGGCGTTACCAACGTCAAAAGTAAGAAGTACATCTCTCCCTTGCGAATGTGCCTTTAGATCAGGCAAAACTGCGAGGTCAACCCTATCTTGCCTTGATCGTGTGGTGACAGCTGATGGACAGGTCTCCACATCAGATTCTTTGGACTTTGTTTCTAGTCGCTCAAGCTTTGTTTGATTGACTCTCAAGCAACATGCTTTATGCCACTGAGCACTGTGTCTCATCAGTGTTGCCTCAATGCCATCCCCATCATCCAGTCTTGCAATATCAATGTTCATTGGCACTTGTCCAAGTTCAGAGAACTTAGTGAGGTGAGTTGCTAAGGATACATAGCCACTGCCAATGGGTGCTCTCCGACTGTTGATTGGGCACTCTAAAGCAGCCCCAGTGTCCTCTTGACAAAGGATACATAGCTCCCAGTTAGTAGTCCTTGCTGCTTTCTGTCGTTTAGCTGATGGTGTATCAACCAGAATGTGGCGCTTCGCCATTGCACCTGACACAAAAATGTTATAGTAGCTACAGACACTTCAAGCTAATAAAACACACTTACCTTCAGACCTGAGACTTTGCAATATGAGTAAAGCATGTGCTCAGAGGCCTGCACAAGCCTGCACAAGCCTGCACATGCCTGTACAAGACTAAAAGCTGTTATGATACTGTAAAGTTTTCATGTTACATAGGAAATGCATTAGCAGGGGTAACTTCAAACAGTCATAACTCCATAACCAATAGAGATATGGGTCTGCTTTAAAGTCCATCCTATTCTTTGCATTGTTAGCTTCAATTTGACATGAAAAACTAAAAAAATTGTTCTGCTACTACAAATGGTTGCTGAAATGATTGAAATGGCTATCAGCCCATATATGGAGTGTGTTCTTGCACATAAGGCCCATAAAGGCACAATTCTGCACATCTGATCTGCTTATTATCTGTTATACACGTGAATGCTACCAAAAAAATTCATGTAACTGGTTATTTACATGTGGTAATTTTTGACGTCTAGAGGTCACTAAAGGTCAAATTGGAGGTGGCTCCATTTCTTAAAATAATCACTGTGATATGTAGAAACAGTGTACCAAGTTTCATGCTTTTATCGCAAAATGCACAATTCCATGAAAATCTGATAGAAATCCGCTCTACTACTATAGACGTGATTCTAAACAAACTGACAAACCTCACTTAAAGTCCTATGAATCTCCTAGGTCAGAGGATGATAGAGGAAAAATTGTGTTCAAGACTCCAAATTCATCATCTCAAAACTCCTCCTAATAGATCCCAAAGCAATGGTGTGTTTGAAAGACTTCATGCTACACTTACTGCCATAATCGAAAAAGCTTGCTCTAACAAGCTGGACCGGGCATCTCAGCTTGACCTTGCTGTCTTTAGCTTAAGAAATATGCCACATTGTGATTATGGCTACAGGGAGGCGTATGCCTCATGTTGATATTAAAGAACTTTGGCAGCATGATGGTACTCATGGACTTAATGTGTCCCAGTACATGGTAGACTTAGCTGACAAATTGGAGATAATTAGAACTGAAATGAGAAACAGGCTAGCTGATGACGAGACAAAGAAGATACTAAGTCTTTGAAAACCTCTGAAGTAAATGATCAGGTGTTGTTTAGGACCCCAGGTCTTGTTAAATAAATTGGATACAGCCTGGCAAGGCCCCTATTTCAGTCGTTATGTATTAAAAAGCTTAACTATGAAATACAATGGACCAAGGATGGGAAGAAACATAAGCGAGTAGTCCATTTGAATCATCTCAAACCATACAACCTTGGGCTCACAGCAGCAATTCAAGGAAGAATTACAATCTTTGTGAGATAGTGGAATTATTGAGTCTAGTGATGTGAATTGGGCATTCCTGGCTTTACCAGTGAAGAAAAAGGATGGTGGCCTAGGAGATCTAGAGTCAGTTGAACGAGGTTCCCCTGTCTCCAGTCTGATCCGTCTACCCAGATTCCTTACCAAGGCCATCGACTTGGGGCCCAGCACTCCCATGGTCTCGATTGCAAGTGTTTAGATCACTGTGCCACTCTGTATATTGATGATATAATTGTATTTTCTAATTCATGGTCTGAGCATGTGTCTCATATTCATTCTGTTTTGTGTGAATTATGCAAGCATTTTGTTACTGTAAAATTATCTAGGTGTGTGGGGGGGCCACTTCATTAGAATTTTTGGGAAAAGTTGTTGGTTGTCATGGTATTTCTATTCCACAAGCTCGTGTACAGGCATTTCAATCTTATGTTAAACCTCAAACAACAAAGGGGATGCGTTCATTTTTAGGTTTGATCGTGATTTTATAGCCTCATTAGCATCTTACACTAAACCATTAACTTCCTGTCTCACTAAATCTCAACCTAACAAAATTTTGTGGTCATCTCAAATGTGTTCAGATTTTGGTCATATTATTATAACAAGTATTTCTAATCACTCTGCTCTTACTATTCCTGATGTTACTGATGCATTTTGTTTGTTGTGTGATGCTTCCTCGAGAGGGGTGTGGGGTGTTTTATGAGTCTGCAAGAACCGGAAGGAAGTCCCTGTGGCCTATTAGAGTTGGCAGACATGCCCCAGAGAGGAAAAATACTCCGCCAGTGAATTGGAGTGCCTCGCTCTTGTTGAATCACTACAACACCAATTGGCCATAAATTTAAAGTCTTCACTGACCACAAAGCACTAAAGGTACTGATAACCTCAACCAGTTTGAATTCTCGTCTGTGGCGATGGGTACTCACTATCTTGAATTTTTCGTTTGAGTCCATTACTGACCAGGGAAGGACCATTCTTTACCGGATGCCTTATCTCGACTAGGATGGGATGAACTACCTGCTTTACAGTACAAAGATGCGGTGAGCAGCTCTCCTTCAAACGGAATTTCTTTCATTGCTGACACCAATTTCCAAAGTTGGGGGAAGTGTGGTGGAATTCCCACCAACAAGCAGGATTCCACACACAAGGATCATGACTAAACAGTTGGATCATCATTTTCTTTCAGCTGACTATGCATATGTTCTCTGATCCTCACGCCTTTTTTATTGCCATATTTGGTCATATACAGAACTCAACCAATCACTTTGCTACATTTTCATTTCTCTTTCACACACTTCAGGAAGAGGGTGTGGTGGGCAGTTTTCTATTATTGGCTGTTCCAGCACGCCTGATTCAATCTTCATGTGTTCACTTCAAACTTGTATTACTTTGACAAAAGAGTTTACAAAACCAAATCCTCTGAGATCTTGGGTTGTGGGATCCTGCAACTGGGTCTAGAAGGAATAAGAGCTTCTCAGAGTAGTTAGCTGCAACTCCCTTCCTCTCTCTTGTGGGTCAGTGTTGATTCTGGTGGCGGCCTACTAGGCACTCCTGTGGCTTCTATTCTTGCTTCTTACCACACTTGGAGGCAGCTGTGACTTCTAGTCTTGCTTCCTACACACCTGTCATACAGTTTTCTGCATAGTCTAGGAAATCTTTCAAGATAATTTCAAACATTGTGCAAAATTCAGCAAATTTCTTGAGAGTAGTAGGTCTGACATGCATAGGTTCCAAGTGCCACGAAAGCTCCGTGGCAGTCACGGAATTTTACTCTATCAATCTGCCACGCACGGAAGTTCTGATTGCCTATTGTCTGCCACGGAAATCCCCCTATCAGAAACCACAGTTTACTTAATACCTAGCTTTAATAGAAAACCATACTCTATCAGCAAAACCATACTCTCTATCAGCAAAACCATACTCTCTATCAGCAAAACCATGCAGCGTATCCATGTAGGCCCTCATGATGCAATTCCACACAACACTTATACATATCAAATTTTGATTTCTGATCTTGAATACTTCTTTCTTGGTAGTACTGGCAATGGCAGAGTGTTTCCCAACCACCTGCTCCTAAGAAAGCAAAAAAAAAAAGGAAAGACAAGGCTAACTCATTTTTGATAATAAGTGGATAGAACATATATTATAGTTGATGTCTGGACTTTTGAATATTCCTTGCTCAAATGCAGAGGCAGAAAGGGGCTTCTCAGTGCTGAGGAAAGTCCATACTGACAGAGGGCCAGTCTTAGCCACTCTACTATTATTAGCTTGCTGAGAGTTATGATGAACAATAGTGATTGCTGCTTTGACACTATAATTATCAGATGAATTGATTACAAAATGCAAAAAAGCTACAATCATTCTCCAAAATAAATCAATATAACAATAGTCATTGTCATTAATTATATTCATAACATTAATTACATGAAGGATGTGGTCAATTGAGTTGATTTAATTAATGGGTGTGGTTTGTCACTGATTTCCATTTCTCAAACTTGGAACCTATGGACATGTGGACTGGGCTATGCCCTGAGAACAGAACAATTGAACAACACTGTCCAACTGGGGGATGTCCAGTCCAGATTGGGATGAAACAGCCACTGCAAAAGAGAGGAGGGTATTAAACATGGAGTGCAGCTAGCATTAGGCATTTGACACAAAAGTGATGGTAACCTGTTTCTAGACAAGTAATCTGCCAATACATTATGTACCACAGGTATGTGTGTTGCTGAAAGGGACTATTGCAAGTGAGCTTCCTCAAAAAATAGGCATCTCATTATCAGTGTAAGCCCATCATCATTTGCATACCTGGAGTTCAGTGCTGCTACCACTACGGCATTGTCACATTGTATGTGGACTCTACTGCTTTCCACTTCTTCTGCCACAGGACTGCTGCTATATTACTATGGGCAGTAGTTCTTTGGGTGCAATATGCCAATCCTGTGTCCGCTGGTCCCATGCAAGATGAAGTTACTGTGTGTTGTGCCACACTCCACAGCCCCATTGACCTGATGCATCTGATGTTAGCATTAGCTGTGGGGGCTCTTTGCTTATCTCCAGTGATACTCCATTCCAATGTGCTGTATATGCATTCCACAATGCCAAGTCATATCAGAACTCACTATTGAGGCGAATGTAGTGGTGTCTCCTCTTAGCCATGCTGAAGAGGGCAATCACTCTCCTGAGAAATGACCTTCCTGGTGCGATTACCTTGCAGGCATGCTGCATTGTACCTATCATTGACTCTAGTTCCCTACGAGTACACAATTTTTTCCGGAGCCACAGTTGTATCTCCTCCATCAGCCTCTGTAGTTTCTCCGTTGGCAAGCATAGTTCCCTGTTGTCAGTATCAGTAATTATATAAAAAAAGGTGATGACTGACGTAGGACCATCCTGCTTTTTCTCTGCAAGTGGAATGCCGAGTTCCTTACAAGTCTGCTTCAGTGAATAGACACTCTCGTCACATTCTTGTGATTTCGCTGCCCCCAGTACAATAAAATCGTCCAGGTAGTGGAACAAGTGTTACACTTCCTCTTCTCTCATGCACCATTCGAGCCTCTGCAAGCAAATTGAATATCTTGGGAGTGGATCTGAGGCCAAAAGGAGAATGCCATCCATATATACCGCAACCTTTCATTGTATACCAAGGTAGGGGCAATCCCTTGGGCATATGGGCACGAGTTGAAATGCAGACTTAATTTCAATCTTGGTAAGTAGGGACCACTTTCCCAGATCATGGCTCTCACTACCACTTGGTTCACTGTTGTGTATGCCATGGAGCAGTGAGGGGTTGATACCGTCGTTCACACTGAACCATCAGGAAAGGTAAGGTCTGTAGTTTGCCTCCACTTGCCCAGTTGGTATTCCTAGGGATCACCCCAAACCTATTGATGTGGGCTTTCGGAGCTGATGACATTGGAAATGGCCTTTAAGATATTACCAGCCTGGAGCTCCTTGGTCAGGTAACCATTGAAGACTTGAGGGTTTTTATCTGCTGACATCACATTTTTCGTTGCTGGGTTCATCCTTGTGCACTCTGCCATGCTTAGATGGAACCATGTTCCAACCCTGTGATAATATTATAACTGATATAGTCAACATCTTGATGATGTCCCAGCTTCTTCCATTCTGTGTTCTAAAATGATGTCTTCACTAGGACCAGCCACTGGTCCTGATGCATCCCTTTGCAGTTGTGGCTATTCAGAGCTTCCAGGTCCCTGATGTATCTGTAGCTATCCAGGATACACGAATGTACCAAGGAACACTACTAACTCTAGTAACCCAATCATCCTGTGCCCCCCTAGCAAATTGTGTCACTTTTTTTTTACCCTGAATGCATACTTTTTTTTACCCCGAATGCATACTTTTTAAAAACTGATAAATGAACAATTTGATCAAACAATGTAATTAAGTGTTAAACCCATGCTAGGTAGGTGGTCACGCCAAGGCGGAAGGTGCAAAAAAAACTAAGAATGGACAAATCTAAAATAAACAATCAAACAAAAATGAGCTAACTAGGCCTAATATCACATGTACAGCTTTAATAGTTCTCTGTAGCAACCCAAGCAGCCCTTGTTTGATTAGCCTGGGCAATTTGTCCTCTGAAATGAGGGGAGCTGGATCAGCTCATTTTTGCTGGCAGACCTCGACTGCACTAAATCACGGGATGGTTGCCTCAGCATTCCATGCATCTGTGGCTAAACCTGCATGGTTGTTTGAATAATTGGCAGAGGTGAATGGCTGGTGACTGCCTTGTATGTTGTGGTCTCGTCCCAGAGTTGTCCTGAACTGACTGAGTCTGTGGGGACTCGGGCACACTTATTCCGTATGATGCTCATCGACATACTGGCTTGACTCTTCCTGTAAAGGTTTCATTATAGAGACAGAAATCCACCTGACCCCACTCGAGACAGTTTGATAAGGCTGACTTCCTTCAGAAGCAGGTGTCATAAATAACCCAACCATTACCGGCGAACGATCTGTGCGCCTTGACGATTGTCCTTTGATAGGCCATAAATGGTGGGGTCTTGTCTGGGTACCCTGTCACCAAGTTTAATATGATTTTATCAGTGAATTAATCTGTCTGTATGAAGACTTTGAAAAGTGAGAATTAACTCTCTTTAATATTTGCAGTTGTCTGAGTAGTCTGTAACTGTATTCATTTGAAAAATATGTATTTCATCTAACTAAAATTAGTTCTAGAACTAGTTAACCAAAACAACAATGTAAAGATAGTAAACTTTTAATACAACATCATGCAATAAGGGTTTCAAAGCTGCAGTCCCAAGTGCCAAGAAGAACTCATCAATATGGACTGTTGGAAGACTATAACTAGGCAGGCCCTGCCAAATTATTACAAGCATAAATATATTTTGAGGATAGTGATACCCTTGAAATGAAAATTAATAATTCAGGAATATAATTCTAAAGTTTTGTGGAATAATTAGGCTCTTCTCACAATTTTCTAGACTATCAGGTTAATGTTTGCAATCAGAAAGACCAAGTATACATAACTCATAGCAGTATACATGCGGCAATTCTGAGTATTTAACATATCCAAACTGCTGCCTGGGAATTCACTTGTTGAAAATATTTAACTTGTTAATGTCACTTCATAAAGGCTAAAGTTCCAGAACCCCTTATTGGTCAAATTAATTGCTATGTTTAAAGTTGAGACAGTTTCTTTTAATTGTTCATCATCAGCTCCAAGCTTTTCCTTGAAGTAGCTAATCACAACCCAGCAGGTTTGGGTAGTTGATTCCCCTTTCCCTCTTCAGAAGTTTAGCTCATCTGACAGGTGAACTATTTAGCTATATTAGCTGACTTATCTGCAGATGTGAATAGTAAAATAGGCATTAAGGTGATTGTCCCAATTCGTTTAATGCTCTCAAGAGGTCGCTCACTGTGTTTTTGTACAGCGTTTTTCTGCAGCAGCATAGCATATTTTTCAATTCTTAGTTTTACAACTTGACAATCATCCATACTACAAGACTACTTAGAACTGTTATGCTGTGGAATATATTGACAAACCATAATACGATATTATCACTTTACACTAATACTACGTCTCAAAATTCTTGAAATACAAATAATTATATAGAGGTTAGAGATAAAAATCAAAAGAGGTTAGAGGGAATAATTAAAAGTTAAAGATCATAATCAGTGGTTATGGGGGACAGATTAAAGATAAGAGTGGAATAAAAAAAATTGAGAATAAAAAAACAATAACAAAATTGGGAATAATTTGCCAGGTCCTACCACTGGGGAAACCAAAAGAAAAATATTTTCAATACTTATTACTTTTATTGTTATTTTACAATTATTTTTATTTTTTTTATTATGGTGATAATGATGACCATGTTGAGATGTAAAACAACTAAAATATTATAGTTATCATTATTAGATAGTATAGTTGCTACAGTGTAGTACTGGTATTGAATTTCTATATTGTATTAAAATTACCCTTACAAGCACCTTATCCTAATTTGCATTCAAACTTGCCTTTCTCAATTGTTTAACTTTGATGAATGTGTCAAATTTTTATTGTATCATTGTAAAATGTGCAAGAGTACTTTAACATTGTTGTATTTGAGAAAAACACTGCTCTGTGTGCAGGTATTGATCTTAATCTCCAATGCAGCTAGTTTACTGTTGTATAGCTAGCTAATTACTTGAAGTCAGCCACTGATCTATGCCTTTTGAACATTAGAACGAGGACTACCATTACATCCAGTCTAATGAAGGTTAGTATTGGAAGCTTTAGTATGAATAACTAGTGAAACAACTAGTGATCAATTACAGTAGAGTGCTATTTGGTAAAGGGTCTCAGTATTCAAGAGTACTAATAGAATTATCCTCTCAGGTCTGTGTAAATTGAGTGGACTTTTTCTTCTTTTTATCAGGGTTGATGGGAGTGAGGAGGGGTGGGCACTGAACTGACAAATATTGCTAGAAATTAAAAGAAATGAATGAAAAAAAGAAAAAAAAATTGAGTAATTTAATTTAGTTAAATCATTTTCTTAATTATCACCATCCTTAATGTGGCTAGTACAATACTATTCAGTAGCATGAAATTAGACCTCTTATCTGCAATGATATCTCACTTACTTGGGCTACTCAGCTAACTTCTACCGTCGAGCTACTGGGTTGTCAGGAGCGTGCAGGGCGATTAGGTAAAGGGGTTTGCCCGCGAGACTAGCTACTAGGCATTGCGCAGAGACATGAAGCGTACGCTAGTTTCCTAGTATATAGAGTCGTGAACACTCATAAACGCTGTCATATTTTTCATGATCAATTTGAGATTACTTGTGTTTCGAATAGCTGACAAAACTGCTGTATTTTCCCCTCAAGTTTCACCTAGACTTGTTCCCGCTACACAGAAGGCGGACGATTACGGAGGAATGGCTACCTCGAACTCGCGTAAACTGTACCTCAGTTTCCTTTCCAAGTCGGTACCTTGTCCTCAAATTTTAGGATACACTCTTGGGAAGAGGTTGGGTAGTGGGAAGTTCGCCAAGGTCAAAGCTGCTTGGTCACCCTATGAAGGTCGAATGGTGAGAAGTATAGCTAAAAATTATAACTTTGTAATTTTTTTTTTATTCTTCCAATTTTAATTGCTTAGATTGCCATCAAAATACTTAACAAGAGCAAACTGGACCAGGAGGATGTAAAGAAGTTTCTGCCTCGAAAAATCTCCATTCTCCAGAAGGTTTCCCATCCCAATATCATTAGCACTTTCCAAATTGTGGAAACAGAGCGCCACTGCTTCATTGCACTGGAAATTGCTGAGAAAGGGGACCTTTTGGATTACTTCAACTTCAGGGGACATCTTCCAGAGGAAGAGGCGAGGCACGTCTTTCAACAAATGTGCCAGGCAATATCGTACATCCATTCCTTAGGTATCGCACATCGGGATATCAAGTTGGAGAATGTATTCTTCAACAAACACATGGATGTCAAATTAGGCGGTGAGTTAGTGGTGGAGGGTTAGTTATTATTATATTAAATCCAATATTTTCATACAATAGATTTTGGATTTGCCCTGGAGTCTCAAAGTGACTTTTGTTCTACTCCATGTGGATCGTACAGCTATGGGGCTCCTGAAATAGTACTCTCACCACACCCACACTACAACCCACTATTGGCTGATTCGTGGAGCATGTGAGTTATTATATACCAATTGTTCTATTCTATTATTATTATTACTATTATTACTCACAAATAGGGGTGTGGTTCTGTACACCATTGTTATGGGTAGTCGGCCCTTTGGAGATGACAACCAAATCGTCAATGGGCTCGCCAATTACCACCACCTGCCTATGGATGGCAAGCTCATATCTGAAGGTAAATCAAACAGTATTTTATTGACACTACCTAATCATTGTTCTTATTATTCGTTTAGAATACGAGCAGTTGGTGAGATCGCTCCTGTCTGCTGACCTCACTGCTCGTTCGCTCATTGCGGATGTCTTGACTCACATGTGGATGACGAGTTTTACATCTGTTCGACCCTCATGGGAGGGACCACATGAAGGCAAATACAACATAAAAAATTCCCTTCCCTCCATCTTTCATAGCATAAATCTGTATAATTCTAGCCGCTACGACGTTGAGATCCACTCCCCACGCCTACCATCTGGCAATGATCATCAAGATATGGCGACTGCTATGAATATATCTGAAGCTGAGACAGCTTTACCTGCCAATAATTCATCAGGTTCAGAAGTGCAGGAGGATCATCTTAACCCTCCTAGTGACACAGTTGCTCCGGCTTTGTCTTCATGTTCGAAAGAGCAAGATCACCTTCCTCTTGGATATGCCAACAACTTACCTTCACTTGCTGATGAATCAACTTCCTCAAAGAGCATCTTATTGATCAGCAACCCTTTACCTGAGTCAGCTGAAAGCATCACTCAGCTAGCTGGATCAGGGCCATTGACATTTACAAAGTCAGATAGCCTTACCCAGGATGAAGCTGGTAAGGCAACAGAGCCTGAAGAGTCTGAGTCAACAACTTCAGAGGAGCAGGACAACCATTCTTCTGCACTTACTAATACAACTCTTCCTGCGAAATCAGTGGCACCTATTTCAATGGAGAAAAACAGCTATCTTTCTACCAATGTAACTCTGCCAGCACGATCAGAATCCTCTACTTCCATTGAGACGGACAACCACCGTGATTCAGCTACCACTACAACTCTGCCAACAAAATCCATGTCATGTACTTCAATGAAGCGTGACAAGTCTTCTTCTGGTATTGATATCAACACAACTGTGCCCGAACAGTCAATATCATCAACTTCTATTGAGCAGACCAACTATTCTTCTGATCCAGTTAACATCACTGTATTGCTTCAAGAACCAGAGTTATCACCGGTAATGGAGCGAGCCTATTCACTTGGCCAAGTTGACAATGCAAACCAGCCTGCTTGTGTTACAACTATACCAGCTATGGATATTGGAGTCTCAACTAGTGCAAATTCTAGACAAAAGCAAAGGAAAAAGCATAACTTGGTAGCAAGACTCCAAAGTGCTGTTTGCCGAAGAATTTTCTCATCTTTGAGAAAAAGATTCAATGTGCTATAAGACATTCATTGAAATATTTTTGATACTTTATTAAAGTTATGAAAATCATAATTATAAATAACCAACAAAATACATAAGAGTAACTAATATAAATAGAAACAGCTGCATTCTAGCTGACAGGCAATTAGTCAGGTTTAACAAAATAACTAGCTATTTTCATTCAATTGAAAGTGAAATTAGCTAATTGAGAAGATAATCAAGGAAAACCATATTGGATTTATCTTGAAAATAGTTATTACTAATTCCCATATTTTCTAAGGGAAACAATTACTAAGAAAACCAACAATTGATATTGAAATTATTAATTCCATAACAGGATAATCAATTTAACAGCCCTCAGGTAGGAAATAGAAACTGAAGATTACTAGGTACAAATCAGAAAACAATGCCCACTCTATTCGTTACACCTTTAATAAATTCTGTATTTAGCTTCTTTTCACATTTTCTCGTTAACTTGGGAGTATGTTATTTGTTATAAATCAAATGTATTATAGCTAGCTCCATTCATATCCATGCTTCTAATTTTTACAAATAATGAGCTAAGGAAAAGTGAGCTTGCCCACATTCCAAGTCAAGTCAAAATTTCTCGCTAGCATCCTTGAGACGGCACACAGGTCATAGATTAGCTATCCCCTTTGACGCGCTAATGTGCACTGTCTATTAGTCGATAATCGCGAGCTCAGACAGCGAAAGGGCTAAGACTCGACTGTTACCAGATGAGCGTTTTACGGACGTAGCGACAGCGGAATCTGCTGCAAATGGTCTTCAAATGATTGCATTTTAAACGCAGTGGTTTGCTGTAGTGGAAGCAAAGTAGACCTGGATAGTAGTAGGAAGAAATTAAACTCTTCACAGTTTCAAATAAGTTTGGTATTTTAATTAAATGGACCGAAAACAAAAATTATGTTGTCTTCAACATTATCTAGCTAGCTGAAAGGACCGAAAAAGAAGAAGAAGATATGTTTGTCTTCATAATGGTTCTCACTGAGGATCACAGCTAGCTACTAGGTAAGTCTGGACATAATGACTATTCTGAACTATACTGAATAGGTCCAGAACACGGAGCGAATTGCACGAGAATAGGGATCTCTAAATTATGGTCAATTTTTTTAACCTGTAATGCTATTCAATTTTGTGCCTGAAAATCTCATAAATGCTGATTATTCTCGAATTTAGTATTTCAATATAACCGATTAACAGGAACTGATGAATATGAAATTTCTAGTAAAAGAAATAAAACCTATTGCTAAACTCAGTTATGTCGCAATATTATTGATGTTTCTATGTAGTACTCAAATGCTCTTTAGCTTGGTTTTCTTTAAAACTGTTGTGAGCACAGAAAAACACGTTATGCCAAATACCCACAAAAATTCTTTAAATCGTACATACAATGCTGACTTATATATATATATATATATATATATATATATATATATGATACTAAAAAAGCTAGCTTGATGCAACAATACTCCAATTGATAAGTAAAACCTGTACATGTACGCCAGTCTTGTCACCCTTGCTGTATCTGAGATAACGACGGTAAAAGTGTCGCATGGCCGGACTAATACTAACATTATTGAATATGAATTTATCATTTAGAAGAACAACGGGACAGCAAACTTTGACAGAACATATTATGTTAATCATTAAAAAAAAATTTTTAGTTTATAATAAACTTAATATGCTACATTGTAGCTACAGTTATACACTAAAAAATAAACTCCAACTAATAGCCTGAGCTATGGCTACCACAATAATAATAACCTTTCCTCTTCATGAAAAAGACAGCTTAGTTTGTCCACCTAAAGTTTTCCAAGTTCAGGAAGTAAGGCTAGAAATGTTGGAGTGATTCCAAATTACTTATTAGTCAGAGATATTGAGGCTTTTACATCTAGATTGTGCTGAATGGAATCGCTCTTACCGGATTGTCTGAGTTTTTCATTGGTTGCAACAAGCTACAATAAATTACTGTGAAGGGATTTCTGTTCAAGAACAAGGAATTCTTCAAAACCAGGTTGAAATTACTTGGGGAGGCAGTGGCCTCCACTGCCGCTATGCTAGTTACAGCCCTGAACACCCCAATAAAAGATACTCCCAAATTATGGATGGTAGGAAGTTTACTGATAGTACTTCAGACAAATAATCAGTACAAAAAAATAAATAAATCTGGAACTGTATGATATCTATTGCAGTAATTAAATCAAGTTTGAATTTATTATCTATGAAAGGCTACTCTTGAGCACTAACTTATGTATAAAATGATACATAAGCATTAAGAGTACATGGAAAAATCACATAACAGGGGCCTAGCAGTAATATTGTCATTTGAGGTGTGAATCTGTTTTATTAGCTAAGTGAGAGTAAACAATGATATTGTAGTGAAAATGTCCAAACATAGATTGAATTGTTGTAATTTTAGCTAGTAGACATTGCTAGCAAACATATTTATACTGGCTTATTAATTGATACTCTCATTAATGTTTGATGAAAACTTGGAAAATCAAAGTGCAAAGTCCTATAGTGGGTGTGGTTTTATGAAACGCTGGGTGAGGAAATCACTTGTCTACCTCACCATGTGCTAGGCCTTTGCATAAGAATTTAAGCACATCATCATCGCTAATAGGCCTTGCATGAATACAGAATATTAAATAGAGTTGTAGCATTCGTTTTAATGATCTATCATTTAAACAGTATAAATTAAAGCAAAGTTATGACTAAATGACAAATACAAGCAAATTGTTATATAGAGCTTCTAGTACAGTTAAAAAAAGTCCTCAATTCCAATTGCATTGTCCAGAAAAAGGTTATATAGTGCACACCGCACAAGTGAGCTCATCGCCACATCTGTATGGTGGGCACTTGATACCATTACACATAACGCCAGTCAAATGAAATGGGGCTCCATTGGAAGTACCACTGGTGTAGGGATGACTTCAAGGGTCTCAATTACGCAGACGAAAGATGAGCATTGGTGATTGAATCTTGCCGACATTATAACCTGATACTCCCTGGTCCAAGATGTAGGGCAGGAAGTCCTTCCAGGAATCATCAGTTGTGATCCTCGCTTGGAAGTGAAGCACACTGAACAAGGCACATTATACCCATGGCGGCCCGACAAATCACTTTCAAGGGTTGAATACTCCACTCCTGCTATTCGACTGCGAGACTGGAACCCGGGTCTCACCTGCAGAGTTTGTGGTTCAATGTGGAGGCTGAAATAGTTAGAGGCACCACCTTCATTGTATGGCGAACCAACAGCAGTACCCATTGCAGATGGCCTTGGTTCCAGTTGTGTTGGGACATGAGCTACTTCCCCAGTGAGAGCACTATACTCCACCTGGACAAAATACAGGTCATCATTAGAACAATATAGTCATCACTACTCGGTAAATTGCTGGTCTTTGAAACTGAGTAGTAGCCCAAGAGGGTAAATCTGAAGGAGCAGGCCTCTTTGAAGGGACCTCACTCAAGATTCTAGTTTTTGTTTGCTTCTTGGCTTGGGAGGACTTAGCTTGCTGGAATTCATCGTCAAGGTCCACAAAGAATGTCTGCACAAGTGAAGACCTCCACGGAAATGGCTTGACATATAGTTCATCATCTTCTCCACTTTATTCTCTTGAAGTAAATCTACATACAGCACTGAAACCCACTTCTTTCGGTCCTCTTCACCATAACTTCTTTTGAGAAAAACACTTTTTCTCTCTTGCAGTTTCTACAATAACAAAACGGTATTCCCTCATCATCAATTTTAAAAAAGAATATGATTACATGGAATATACATGTAATAGAAATGTAACCTTCTTATCCTTTCAGCTCTCCTTCTATTAACTTTGCGTGTCTCTGCCACGCCACATTCACTAGAGACCATTCCTGGTTCAGGTGCTTATAGTAAGTGTAAGCTGCATCTGAAAAAAATATTGAATAATCGCAACAGAAAAAAACAACATGAATAATTGCAACAGAAAAAAACAAAAATATTAAATTAACTTCTGATTTTATGACTCCGAAAATCAGGATTAAGGCTTTTCATTTCTGCAAGTAATCTTTTGGTGATTCTGCGATTTAAATCACTGCGCCAATCTTGCCTAAATAATTAATCATTAATGATGCTGAACATAAAAAAAAATTTCAGCTTACTTTTCTCCGAAGTAAATCCAGAGAAATCATCATCAGCATCCATTGACATCTTGTAAGTTTTTAGAGTTTCAGACTAAAAAAAACAAAAGATAATGACAACAACAAACAACAACAACAATATTATTTAATATAACAAATGGGCTCAAATACAAAATGACATAACTGGTAATCTATACATATCTGTATCCTATACATATTGTATAGGAAAAGGGACCAATTAAATAAATCAAAATTGTTAAGGAGAGGCCACTACATCCTGCTTTCTTATCGACTTCTATTTGGATGCTCAGATTGCACCCTATTTAGTGACCTATACAGTGCCTAGCGAAGTCATTGGTATCAAAATACTGCAGAGATTGAGCTCATGGTATAAATATTTCATATTTCATCTTTTATTGGTCTTTTTTCCCTTTTTTCATTTTTATTGGTCTCTTTTCCTAAGTACTATCACACATATATGGCCCATTTCTACCATAAATAAGCTGAAGTGATTTATTATTAATATAAGATATGCATCATAGAAAATTGACATAATATCTTTTACCATAAGAGCAATGATTACCCTATAATCATTCACAGTTCTAGATCAGGATTGGATTGACCACTACATCATGAGCATTAGACTAACATCTAGCGTTATGATGAATATAAAAATGAGCAACCCCTTGCTCCATGAGCATTAATGATTCTTAACCTAATCATTATTAATGACCCCTTACCCTATAGGTACTAGAGATTTCTACGCTCTTTGTTTTAAAGTGATCCTTGAGTCCTCACATAATAAGCCTTACTGTGATTCCTTATCCAATTTCATTAATGTGCTCCCTTATTCCCTATAAGAGCATTAGTCTAATTCCTTGTTCAACAAGGAAACTGTGAGGCAAAATTGCATCGTTACTCTTAACAACAACTCTTAACAAACTTGATGTTCATGTAGAGCTATAGCTATACACCAATTTAAGCCTTAAAAATGTAAATTTCTGTATTCAGACAAGTATTGTTCTCTTCAGAATATTTGCTGTAAGAGTCTCAACAACAGCATGTACACAAGAACAATGAATTTAACTCCATGCAACTTAATCCTTTACAACAAAAAAAGGAGTAATATTGACATGATCATTAGAGTGTGTTGCCAGACCCCAATTGCTAGAAATTTGCTTGTGATTGCACTAAAACCACTGCCGGCCTTAGCTTATTATTATTACCAAAAGATAGTCAACAACTTATCACATCTGTCTGGGACTCAGTCACAGACAAATCAAGTAGGACTTGAACACTAACCACTTATCATCAGCTTGTCTGAATTAGCTCATTTGTCATCCTTTATGTATGTATTCCTTACCAACCCTTAATTATATTCATAGTCACCTTAGCCACTGGCTTCCGCCTTTGGTTCCTGTGTATTTAGTTCCACTGTGGTCATTTATTAGTTGTTGTCTGATTAACCAAACTGGCTACTTTAGTTAGGGAGTAGGCGCTTTTAGTTTTGCTACAAGGCTGCAAGCTCATGCCAGTGGCTGTGTAGTATTTTAACTAAGCCTCAGAGGCATCAGACATCCTGGTCCTTCATTTGAGGTGGGACACTGTGTGGGTGCCACTAGCCCGTACGACATCCTTTTTCCATTCTTATGGATGAATCCAATGATAATGTGGACTATTAGCATAATTCTTGTCAGAGTTCTTGCTTTCTTGAACAGTGATCATGCAAATAAGTTGTTTAAGCACTAAAACCACTGCCATTCTAAAGGAGGCCTTAGCTCCTTATTATCACCAAAAGATAGTCCGCAATTTATCACATCTGTCTGGGACTCAGTCACAGACAAATCAAGCAGGACTTGAACACTAACCACTTATCATCAGCTTGTCTGAATTAGCTCATTTGTCATCCTTTATGTATGCATCCCTTACCAACCCTTAATTATATTCATAGTCACCTTAACCACTGGCTTCCGCCTTTGGTTCCTGTGTATTTAGTTCCATTGTGGTCATTTATTAGTTGTTGTCTGATTAACCAAACTCTGGCTACTTTAGTTAGGGAGTAGGCGCTTTTAGTTTTGCTACAAGGCTGCAAGCTCATGCCAGTGGCTGCGTAGTATTTTAACTAAGCCTCAGAGGCATCAGACATCCTGGTCCTTCATTTGAGGTGGGACACTGTGCGGGTGCCACTAGCCCGTACGACATCCTTTTCCATTCTTATGGATGAATCCAATGATAAGGTGGACTATTAGCATAATTCTTGTCAGAGTTCTTGACCCTGAAGTTGGTGACATTCGAACCAGATTTCTTGATATGCTGGTGGTAAACATCGGAGATGCCCCAAACTTATTCCAAGCTTTGAAAGAGTCCTTGAATAAGCATATATGGCCTAGATATTTCAGCTGCAGTGGCCTTCATGTCCGACACCACTAATGTTATTGAAGGAGGCCAGGTCTGGGGTACAAAAGCTGATCAAGAATGAAATTCCCACATTGTATGATGTCGGGTGCACATGTCATCTAGCAAACCTCTGTATTAAAGCTGGTTTAGAGGAGCTTCCTATTGACATAGATCAGCTTTTTGTAGATATCTATTATCACTTCTACCACAGCAGTAAGAGGCATTTGGAGTTTGATGACCTGTTGTTTCCTTCTGATCCAGAATCTTGATTGTCTCAAGCAGGAGTTTACAGACTTCTTTCTTTCTCCCCAAGATCTTACACCTCTTATCAGCACTTACAGAGCCTGTGAACCCAGCTTTAAGCCCCATCATGCTGCTGAGAAAATAGAGAAAGCTTATGCCGGATCCTTTAGGTGGAAAGTTGGCCAAATGAAGACTCTTGATGACAAGGAACACTTTCCTTTACTCTTCAAGCTCATGGCTGGGCTGCTGTCAATTCCTTCCTCTAATGCAGACAGCGAAAGAGGATTTTCAGTCTTGAGGAAAATACACACCGACCAAAGATCCAACCTGGATCACACAACCATAGTTAGCTTAATGCCATTTAAATTTAATTGTGATACCTGTTGTTATGACACCAAACTAACTGAAGAGCTCCTTGTTAAGTACAAGAGAGCTACCTACAAGTCACTTCAAGTACAAGAGAGCTACCTATCACTTCATCAATAATTAATCATATTTATTGAAAATTAATGATATTCTTGGCGGATATGGTTGGGGTGTGGTCTTTTCCTGGTTTTCTTTATCTGAAAGTTAGCAACTATGCTATAAAAGTTTCAGGAATTATTACCTAGGACGCTTAGCGGCCACTTAATTACCTACAATTCTTAGAGAACATTTTTTTATTTATTAGCTTAAAGACACTTCATCTATGAGGCTTAGACAAACCTTACCTTATGAGGCTTAGACAAACCTTACCTTATGAGGCTTAGAAACCCCTCAAGCTATGAGCAAGACCCCTTAACCAATGCATTAACATCAGAAACCTCCTACTTATGAGCATTACAGAACTCTAGCCCCATGAGTATTAGAGTTCCCTTTTAGTATGATTACTTAACCAAGAAGACTAGAGTAATCCTTTATTAAAAAGGCATTATAATTGAAAAAGAGTGGGACATAAATCTACACCTTTGGGTAATAGTCTCGAGCAAATAGCAGTTCGAAGGACCACGCTAACTAACTAACAATCAACAGGTAGCTAAGCTAAGCATGAATTCTAAGGTCTGGCATAAGCTCTCGCAGCAACTCAATTGGACTGATAGGAAGCAAGCAATTGTAAAGTGGGTGATTACAGATATGTAGGAAAGGGTGAGACAAAACTTAGAGTGGGTTGAAAGTGGGAGGAGGAAAAGGAAGTTTGGTAATCTTTACCAGAGGTGTTAAAGCCTCTGGTAAGGCTAATGTGGGAATGGGTGATTGACAAGAGTCCAGCTCCACTTTAGGCGTGGCCAAGACAATAACGAACCCTATATCTTTCACCCATTGAGTATTTGATTTGATACTCTTACATATTTGATAATTAACCCTAAAGTGTTAAAACTAATGATAAGTGACAACTTTACCAAATTAGCTTTGGGAATCCAGGCCTCATCGCAACTATACCACCTTTGATAATAATAATGTGGACTACACACACAAATGGGAGTTCGATTTTGACAATTATGAAGGTAGCCTTGTTTTCGTTTTTGTTTTTCATAGTATAAATATAATTCCTCAGTAAACATTGATTTAAAGCAGTGTTATAAGGAATTGAATGTAATGAATGTAATTGTCATCTGTACAAAGTTTATTGGCTTAAACAGGTATCACGTCAGCAGCTAGCTTCACTTTTAGGACAAATCAGTACACTTGGGGAAGGAGTAACCAGATTGGGTGATACCTATGATTCTATGAACAACAAAACGCCAATTAACTTTATGAGCAATAGAGTGACCCTAAACCCAGTAGTAATAAAGTGACCCTTATCCTACGAACAATAAGAGTTACCTCATACTCTACGAGCAAGAGTGACCCCTTACCCTATGAGCAATAGATCGACTCCTTACTCCATGAGCAATAGAGTGACCCCATACCCAATGAATAATAGAGTGACCACATTATATACCTTATGAGCAAGAGTGACCCCTTACCTATGAGCAATACAGCGACTCCTTACTACCCTATGAGCAATACAGTGATCCCTTGCCCCATTTTGGTTAATAACAGGCATTACTGTGACACATTACCCCATGAACAAATTAAAGCAACAATTTATTTTTTATCTTAGCAAAATAGTCCAGTAATTATAAGGCAACAATTAGGGGTCAACCTCAATTGGAACAAAGCAAAATCAACAAATACTGATTCCTTGTGTCATTTATCCAGAAAAAAGTCATCTATAATCATAAGCACTAAAAATATATCACCACTTAATAGCTCGTTTAAGGTTTGTGGTTCTTGTCATTCAATTATACGCACTATGGCTCTTTTCCCTCAATTGTGTCAATGTCCTATAAATCAATAATGTTGTGTCCTTGTGATTACAAAGCAGAATTTGTTTCGTGCATGTACATCACAATGCAGTATGACCTCAGAGCTATAAACCTTGGGAAAGCAAGCTTTAAGGGTGCTTGCACATGGCAGTGTGGGCATTACAAAATCAATTGTAGCTAGGCTGTTACGTTAATCTTTGATTAGCCAGCTGCCCCAATGCTTCCACACATCCAAATTGCAGCTGTGTGTGTTGGCTAGTTTTCACCTGTATTTATATAAGTTTCTGTGTTTGTCTACAGATTCTACCATTTAAGCTTATGAAACTGATGCACATAGCTATTTGATTGATGCATGTAGTATTTAATTCCTCATTTTTCTTTATTCCTATAGAGAAATGGTTCATAGACATTGCCCTGCAAGACCACTTGAGGCTATATTGCCCCGCAAGACCACTTGGGGCTACATTGCCCTGCAAGACCACTTGGGGCTACATTGCCCTGCAAGAGCACTTGGGGCTACATTGCCCTGCAAGACCACTCGGGGCTATATTGCCCTGCAAGATCCACTTGGGGCTATAATTGCCGTGCAAGACCACTTGAGGCTACATTGCCTGCTTGCCCATTAGGGGCTATACTTCCCTGCAAGAGCACTTGGGGCTATATTGCCCTGAGCGGCAACATGCTGTTGCCGCTCCTCCCTTTGGGTCTTATCTATGAAAATCTTTCCTGCCAGTGCCTTTTCTGATCCTTAACGTACTATTTGTACTATTATGACTAGGGGGACTAACTTATTTTTTGGTGCAGTCAACCCTTCCTTTCCTGTCAGTTGGGTTACCTTGCATCCCCCCCCCCCCCCCCCCCCCAACAGGCCACTACACTGAATAATTAGCTCAACCTATCCAGGTGGCCAATCCACCACAGCTGTCCTAGCTCCTACAACAGTGGCACTTGCTGCTGCTTCCCTTTGAAGTAACAGTAGCTATCTTGTCTGCAATCAGCCTATCAATCCATTCTCTCTATGCCGCTGAGAACCCCCCCCCCCCCCCCCCCCCCCAGTCTCAGCCCTGGGAACTTCTTCCACCTCATAACCAGGTTTCCACCCACTCTAACTGTTGTTTTCCACCCACTCTAAATGTCTCTCTCTGCTGGCCTGGTATCTATACCACTTGAGGATGTAGCAGTGTTGCATGTATAGCATGTGTTGTGGCAGCTTGTGTACCCCCTGCATAGGGTCCCCTCTATACTACCCTTACTTGTTCTCCTTCTGGCGATTCCTCTCTCCATTAACTCTGTTTAAAGCATAGCATTTAACTCAGTGATAATCGAAAGCATTGCTAATGTGATTATTTGTATAAATAATGTATGGTAAATATTTCTCAATTATATAATATATTATATATATATAATACATATAGCTATAGAATTGACATGAATTTCATGGAAGTTTTTACCACAAATACCATAATAATTGTTCCATCTAAGCAGAAATTGACTAGCAAAATCAAACAATGATAGTAATGTATACGGATAACATTTCATTTTATAATGTCATGAAACTGTATACCTCAAATGGTAAGGTCTTCTGTCACGTCTTCATACACTGATATTCTCGCTATTTCAACTGTCTGTATTGTTAACTATTAGCTATAGACAATGTGTATTTAGTGGATTATGTATTATAAAAACGTCAAATTATTGTTGACTTAAAATCATTGTTTATTTGTGGATCAAAAATAATGTTAGCTTAATTTTAATCTTCAAATTCTAAGCATTGTAGTTACATATTGAAAGTTATATCCTTTTAATTATATTAAGTACAAGTCCTGATCTTGTGCCAAGCAACATAGTTCCTCAACTTTCTTTTTTTTCTTCTTCTTTAGATGCAGCTATTCTCTCTCTTTCACAAACAATACAGAATAAATAATGATTTGCTGTAATTGAGGATTGAACCAAAGACCATTTGCTTAAAATAGCCATATAGTATTGCAGGCCTCCTGATACTGTGGAAAAGACAACAACTTTTAACATTCAGTTAATACATGAGAGAAGTAGTAGGGCAACAATAAATCCTCATTGAGTAGCCATGCAATGAGAAGCATTTGACATGAGCTTGATAGTGTTTTATGACATAATGACAAGGAGTGACTAATAATTTAGGCCATGCTATAGGCCTGCTATTATATATAACAATAATTTTCTCTGGGCAGTGTATTCCCATATCACCCGAGTTCTTAGTTGCTACATTGGGTTATTACACATTGAGCTATTAACATTGGGTTATAATGTCCCCAATGTTATGGGATTGTCCATTATGCTTTGTACACAATTAATTTATTATTCATTCGATATGGAGAATATCACTCATTTGATTAGCCTAAACTCATGCCTTTGTCACTTGTGTAAATACTAAACCCACAGACTCGTGATGTTCTCCTGTGTCAAATGAATAATGTTTATTTATTAATTGGCAACAATATGTGGGAGGTAAAGTTTGTGCTGCTAATATTCAGGATATTTCATATCCTGTCATAAAAACCAGTTTAATTCCCAAATAGTATTGTTCAGATATTAAAATACTCACATGATGTATTGTTTCTACACTAACACAACAAGTTCAATTTTTAAGGACAAAAAGTAAAACATTATAATACATAATTTGTTATAGCTCATTCTATTACCTCTATGATTACTATACTGTATAATAAACTATCTTAGTTACAATACTACTGTGTTATTCATCTAGCTCTACCAAAGTCACTAATCAAAACAGTTCAAGAAAACGTTATCCAATAGCGTTCTTTTTATTCAAGTTTAAAGAGTGTATACTCCAATACTGGAGCACCATGGCTGAGGAGCATTTCTATCCTGTTCAGCATAACCGTAAAACCCAAGGATGGCTCCAACAATATTGAATGATCTACTTTTTGGAGTTCCATATCCGCCAAGCTTTTCAGAATATGTGGCACTTCTGTTAACGTAAAGTTCAAGATGGTTCAGATATGCTCCATCTGTTGATAGCCTCATTTGATAAAGCATATCTCCTTCACCAAAGTTTATATTTGTAAGACTTCCCCCATATCCACCGATTAAGTTTCCTCGATAAGTCGACCCACCAAGCAGTTTGTATGTGCACTGAATAGCATCAATTAAGGAACCAGCATACACAGTGATATTATGAATCCCCACTACAGGTGGGATGAGGATATTAACATTATCGTCGTATGCAAATCTTCTACCAGAACCTCCATAACTAGAGGGACTTCTAAACAATGGTGGTAGGTAATATACACTAAGAGCATTGATGCTTTCAAGCTCATAGCCTCTGAATCCAAGTATGTATCCCGATACATTGAATGGAGTATCTCCAATGCTCCCATAAGGACCCAATATCCTTTCAGTTCCAGATGATCGTGCTGTTACAACTGTAAGTTGAGTGATTCCTAATGAGCTTGCAAATCCTTCAATTTTTGTGATACGTTCATCATCAGCAAGTACAACTGATGTCTTTTGTCCAGCCTCATTCCCATATACCAGAGTACAATATTCTGTTCCATCAGCGAGGCGATAGCATATCTGTAATGAATATATTTTTTGCCCATAACTAATCGTCAGGTTTTTTATTCTAATGATAGTAGGCGTATAAGTCACAATTTTATCGTCCCAGGGAGATCCCCGTAGCACTCCAATCACTTCTGTAACTAGAATTGGCCTACTATAGTTTGAAGTGTCCACAGGAGGTAAATCAATAGAATTTAGAAGCGACCGAACTGTATCCCTAGCTTCATTGTTGATTTCTGTGTCACATCGAGAATTGCCTTGTACATTAAGGATTTTCAACGGTGAAGTGCAACTAGTTAAGTACGGGTTTATAAATAGAGTCAACGCAGTTATTCTGAAATAAAATGAAAGCATCCTAGACGTGCTAGTTGAGGCGAACTTTTTTCTCTTGATGTGCTGCGTAGCTACTTTTATCTTCGCTACTACTACTAGAATGCATTACGCATGCTCACAGGCTGTACTAAGGCATAATAAGATAGGGTGCTCAAGTAAACATATTAGTATACGCTAGCAAGCACCCATAGGTTGTTTTCCACTATCAATTTAGAACCTTTTTCTAAGTTAACGTTATCCGTCCACTCATCTTCTTTCCTTACTTATTTATCTTGCTTCTTCTCGTCATTACCAGTGCAGCTCGACTTTAATACTCAAGGAGGAGATTGATCTTTTACATTCGGTTTAGCTTAAACGTCATCATCATAACTAATTGTTGTAGTGTTGTAGCAAGCGAGCGAAGCTAACGGGACACTCTGGTTAACAAAGTCAAGATTTAAGTAATTTTTTACATAGGAAATCGTTTTGCACCCTGGCCTAGCTAATGGTAAAATATTTTGAAAAAAACAACAAAAAAACAAAAAAAACAAAAAGACAACAACAAAAAACAAAACAAAAAAACAACTGAAATTGTTGACAATTTAGTAAATACTTATTGGCCTTGAAGAGCAGGCTTAACTAGAGGAGACTAATCAATTGGAATATACAGCACCTTACGCGGTCTGACCCCGCACGCGACGAAATCAAATACGGTGCGTGGTAAAACGAGTGAAAAATACTATTTAGAATACCTTAAACTTTTAAATTCTAGCACGATTGTGTATCAAAATATATGTAGCATTTATAACACGAAATAACTGACTTGTTAACTAATATAATTACGTTTCAAAGATGTAGTATTTTTGGGGTGAATGGTTTTGCGTACAATCTGCAGCTACGGCTCCCGTGAACGGGGCTAAGCCCTGCATTTTTTATCACGCAATTCAACGCGATTTGAAAGCGACCCGGTGCTGTACGATATTCCAACTGATCCGAGGAAACCAACTGTTTTTCGTTTACTTTGTACATTCCCTAAAAAAGTACTCAGCGCCATTAAAGGGGAGTAAGTTCGACTACCAATGGGAAGTCTAACAGCACGTGACAAACTATGAAAAAGGTATTTCTCTCTCTCTGGTGCCGTTGTGGTAGTGAATTCTATCACCCTCATAAGTGTCTCCTCACTAGTGAATATAGTCCCTCTAGGACAGTATTCATTAGTGAATACTGTCTCACCTGCAGTAAGAAAAGTCCCCATCACCCCAAAAGAACATGTCAAAGGCTGCTGATCCTACTGCTGCAACCCACTAACTATCTCAAACTTTCACAAAATTATTAGCTACTGTTATCATTGCTATAGTTATATTTTAATTTGTGGTAAACAAAACAAAATAATCATGAGCATGATCATGGAGTAGTCAGATTATTTTTAACACATAATAAACCTAGATTGACTTGAGCAGCAGCATTCTCTGCTTTGACCTGGTAGCTACATGGGCACCAACTTCAAGCAAAATTTACCCAAGCTACTATAAATGTTTTCTGGATCAGCCACTGAATTCGTAGTGAAAGGCTTAAAGTGAAAGTAAGTTGCATAAGAGAGAGTGTATTAGTAGAAACACAAACTTTTAGTGTAGCTAGTACCTTGAAGCTTCTACCCTGTGACTTGATATAGTGAAAACTAACAATCAGCAAGGTAACTTAACAAAGTGTGTCTTTCAATTATATTCTTATTAGTAACTTAAGAAACTGTTTACAAATTGACTTTTCAAGCAATTTCATATTAGATGCTAACACAAATCCAAGGAACAGTTATATCGCTCCACACAATGACAATGGTGCTGCTTTGTTAAGCATACTGAGATGCCAGGTGTTAATTGAAACTCAGCTTTTATAAGTTGAAGAGGACAAACAAAACATGATGTTTGTTCAGTCAAGATGGTCATTAGGTCCCATTTTGAAACAGCATCAAAATGGTAGGGTAGTGTTATCATCTCTCATTTATATCATACAACATATTTTGGTTTCATTTAGAAAATTCATACAACCACACTATCACTACTAGTTCATACTACATTATTAAAGGAATAATGGGTGGTAAAACTTTTTTCTTGTTGAAAGTGTACAATTGGTGTCCAAATATCACAGATTTTTATGTCAATTAGTTTCTTTAATATTTGGACTTCATTTTGCCCGATTTTACTTCCTTCTAGCTTCCTATAATCTTATTTCCTATAATCCTTCTAGCTTCCTATAATCTTATTTCCTATAATCTTATTTCCTGAATCGGGTGTGGTTTGTGTAAGCCATGTTGCATTGCTCTGGTCAATAGCAGTCAGCCATATTATATAGAAATCATTACAACCTCTACGTTGGTCATGATCTGATAATAATGACAAGCACTCTATTGTCAAGCACTCTATTGTCTATAATACAATGCAGAGGCCCAGTATTTCACAAACATAGTTATAAGCTAAAGTAAGTGACACTTTGCCAGCACCAATTAAGTTGTTGCCTGTGTTTGAAAACCCTTGTCTCTAGGACCCATATGCACAGATATAAACTATGGAAACCTTCATGTTTAGTAAGTTTGACTCAAGCTTCATTTAGCTAATTAGCTGCAGAACTACGACTATTTTTTACATTTTGAAAATCACTTCTTAAATACATTTTTTTCATCGAAGACTTGAGCACTGGAGAGCTCTTGTGCATCCATAAAATATGATGTCTAATGTACATCATAGTATTGAAGTTGATCATATTCTAGAAAACATGTTTTGATCTCTTGATATGTCTATGATGTGTTCCTGATTATAATTGTATGAATAAATTAAAACCAGAATTATTTATAGTAATTAGGAGTATATAAGTATATTATAACTTGTTACCATTTACATGGGAATATATATTGAGTAAATCACAACTATAGTTTACATGGAGTATACTCGATGAAACGTGTCAAGAATACATGGGAGTATGAGATGATCTACTAGGATTCATTGTTTACATGGCATTTACCAGATAGTATACATAAAGGTGTCAAGTTTACGTGAATATGATGTACATGTCAAATATACGTACACAGGGGCGGATGCAGCATTATAGAGGGGGGGGGGGCGAAAGTTAAGTGGAAACTTGACCACACCCATTTTATCACACCCACTAATTAATTTTTTTTGTTTCTTTCTGAATATTTCAATTTGTTACATACACGAAAAAAATTACACTCACTGACAACAATAAAGAATTAGTCAAGAATTTATTGAAGCAAGTTATATATAGTACCATCCGTCTTGGATGAGAATTCATCCACCACTTCCTCTGAAGTAATTTCAATGTCACAGTGGTAGTATAGCATTGCCAATCCATTAAGACGGTCTTGTCCCATACTACTCCTCAGTGAAGTCTTGATCAATTTGAGCATGCTGATGGAACGTTCACGTTCACAGCTTGTAACTGGCAATGTGCCCATGTGTGAACTTATACATAAAAGAGTGTGAATATTGGGAAAGAAATCACAATCTGCATGTACTAGGCTTTTCTCTGGAGTACAAAGGCTTACAGCTAATTCAGAGTCAGCTTTCCATTTGTGCTGCCACAGGTCGAGCTCTGAATTTGATCTTTAGACTGAACTCTCTTTGACATTTTCACATTACAAACTGGCAATCTTGCTATCATAAGGCAATGTTAGTAGAATGCCAGCACAAGCATGGGTAAGTGGTCATGGTGTAAACGAAGTACACTAACCACAGAAAGAGGTATTAAATGCTGGCTGTATTACATGTTTGTGCCTTGTGTGTATCACATGTTGGTGTGTGGTGTGTGTGTGTAAGGGAGGAGGGGGGGGGGGCCAGGGCCCCCTGGGCCCCCCCCCTGGATCCGCCCCTGGTACATAGTACAAAAGGTGTAGCTAGAACAAGATACAAGACTTTACTATTATGGTACAAGGCAATTTTCAAACAAAAAAATAGAATAAATTACACATTCTGTGTCAATATTATAGTTAGAAGAAACCATCAATTATAAAATATTGACTACAGACAAAATAACAAATTTCAACCTAGTGAGACCAGTTGCTTGTCCTTCTCATCCTCTTGTTAATATGTAGGGTTGCTCCTAGGTTAATGGATGCTGAAATCTGAGCTTCAATAAGCACCTAGTATAGCATCTCAATAATTATGTATATAGCTAAAAGCAGGCCCTGGGGTTTTGTGGCTGGTTAAGGGTAACTCCTCTCCTAAATAAGTAACATTCATACCTGTATGATTTTAACGCTTCAACGGACCAGCATTTATTTCTAAAGAAGTTGTTGTATCACAAATAGCTACAATACAGAATTAAAAATATTTGGTCGCCACCTGGAATCAAACCCAGAACCCAGGGCCGCCTGAACGTTAAGCAAGCGGTCCTGGATTCGATTCCTGGGTTCAGACTCCTGGGTGGCAACCAAATATTTTTAATTCTTTATTGTTTAAAAAAGCCTGTGAAAGAGAGAAAATACATCTAATGAAGTAAAAGAAGGCTGAGAAAGAAATTGTGAAGTGATAATTATTTTTTAATGAAAGAATGGATAAGTGAACTATAGCAGAAATGTTCTGCTTATTAAAGCAACTGCATTTCATATTTATACAAGTTTATGAAAAAGTTAAAGTTGCATGAAGTCATATGAATAATAATATGGTAGAGTTATTGGTAGAAGTTATCAAAGGTTGAGTCTAGCAGGGTTCAACCTACCTGTGTTTAAGAAAATTGAAGTAATCTAAGCTGGGCTGATAATTATTAGCTACCATGATATTAAAATTGACTGTATTTCCAATACACATAATTATTCTCGCTGCAAACTCACGATAATCACACGATACATAAAGATACATATAAACGGAACGGTAAAGGGAAATCAAAATGAAAGTCACATCGAAATGAAAGTCACATAGAGCAAGTATGTTGTCATACCAAAATCTTCTAAATTATATAGTTAAAAATTAGAACAGCTATTTAAATTCTATTGTAAATTTGGTCTTATTATAGTCATAGTTTCAGCCATATAAAAAAGGGCATCACCAAAATATAGAAAAAAGCTGAATCATAACAGCTATAGTTGTAATTAAGTAACAAGCATGCAAGTAATATAAAAATAGTTTTTGGCATTGTATGTGACAAAATATGTATTCACATGACTTTAGAAAAATCTCTTAGATTTTTGAAAGATTAGAATGCCACTGAATTGCAAGCATGGTTACTATACAATCACATTCCTGTACTTTTTGAGCATCTTTCATCTGAAGATACTACTTTTGCGTCTATTCGTTAAAGCTATGCTCTTACTTCTGAGTACAGAATACAATCCAATAATCTGCCAGTTGCTTCAAGGGATCCTAATATATAGTAGTTTAAAGGGCTTTTTTTTTGTTATGAGACAATTTGTGCTTCAGCTGAAAATGCATACAATAACATAATTGTACAATGTTTGGAATGAGAATTTGAAAAATTTTGGACCTTTTTATGGGTTATATGTTTTTGTGTTTCAAAATTATGGAATGAAAGCACTGCTGCCACAAATCATTTTTTATAGCCAAACTCAGATGTAACAAAGCACGCGTCAATCCATTTTTATAGAAATTTTAAGCAGTATTAAAGGAAGAAATTATGATTAGCTAGCTACTAGGAATTCATGAAATATATTATTCATATTGTAATATAAATATTACACACTCATGTTTGATTATGATGTATTGTGTTAATAAAAGTGTAAATAGTCCTCCAATTATAATATAGCTACATGTTACAGTGTGTGTTATTCATCTAGCTCTAGCAAAGTAACTAACCTAAACAGTTTGAGAGAACTATAACTAGAACTAATAGTGTCTTTAATCAAAGTTTTCAAGAGTATACACTCCAATGCTTGAGCAGTATGGCTGTGGAGCACGGTTATCCTGCTCAGCATATCCGTAAAACCCCAGGATGGCTCCAACAATATTGAATGATTTACTTGAAGCACTTCCATAAGTGCCAAGCCTTTCTGAATATGTTCCACTTCTGTTAATGTAAAGGTCAAGATGGTTTACATACCAACCAGTTGTAGATAGCCTCATTTGATAAAGTATATCTCCACTTCCAAAGTTTATATATGAAGGATTTCCACCAATTCCACCTATTAAGTTTCCTCTATAAGTCGACCCACCAAGCAGTTTGTATGTGCATTGAATGCCATCAATCAAATTGCCAGAATGCACAGTGATATTATGAATCCCCACTACAGGTGGGATAAGGGAACTAACATTATCGTCGTGTGAATATCTTCTACCAAAGCCTCCATAACTAGAGCGACTTCTAAACAATGGTGGCAGATAATATACACTAAGAGCATTGATGCTTTCACGCTCATAGCCTCTGAATCCAAGTATGTATCCCGATACATTGAATGGAGTCTCTCCAATGCTTCCATAAGGACCCAATAGTCTTTCAGTTCCAGATGATCCTACTGTTACAATCTTAAGTTGAGTGATTCCTAATGAGCTCGCAAATCCCTCAATTTTCTTGATATATTCATCATCAGCCAGTATGACGGATGTCTTATTCCCCTGCCCTGCCTCATTCCCGTATATTGGAGTACAATGTTCTGTTCCATCTGTGAGGCGGTAGCATATGCGGAGTGAATTTATCTTCTCCCCGTAACGAAGCGTCAAGTTTTTAATTCCAATGATAGCCGGGGTGTGAATCACAATTTTATCGTCCCAGGGAGATCCCTGTTGTACTCCAATAACTTCAGTGACTAAAATTGGCCTACTGTAGTTTGAAGTGTCTTCTACAGCAGGTAAATCAATAGAATTCAGGAACAATTTAACTGTATCTTTTACTTCATTGATGGCTTCCGAGGCACAATGAGAATTGCTTTTTACATTTGGGAATGCAAGCGGTGAAGTACAATTAGTTAAGTACAGGTTTATAAATACACTCAAAGTAGTTATACCGAAATAAAATAAGCGTAGCCTAGCCATGTCAGTGGGCGAACTTTTGCTTCATTAATTCTTTTATAATTCCCTGCTACAAAAAAAATTTCCTTCGTGCACTCGCTTGCTCGGAAGCCAAAAAAAATCAGTCCGGAGGCGTTACAGGTTACATTGATTCTAATATTACATGTAAACATTTTTTTCTAAAAAAAGATCGGTGTAATCCCAGATCTCATTAATCAGAAGACTATAATCTTAGTCAAACTCTCTTATCTAGCATACAAAGTGTACAAAACATTTATAAGGTAGATTACAATGATAATATCATTGGTTTTTGCCTGCACATTTATAATTAATGTTCAGTAAAAGGTCCATGCTATTCCCTTGAGTGTGAATTTCACACTAAATGTACATTCACACTAAGCAGAAAGTGTTAAGGACACACTATGCATAGATGGTGGGCATTCACACCACCAGTTTGGTGTGAATTTGGTGGGTTTTCACGTTATAATTTTTACAGTGTATGGCCAACTAGTTTCCTTATTTAGGACATAGGGTCTAATCTGTCTAAAAGCTATAAACACTTTTTAGCTAATGATTGCAGTAGTTTCTCTTGTATATGTGACCGTCTATAGGAAAACCAGGCACAGGCACCCTTCGAAAAAATTTTGTTTGCACTTACAGAGTTGTCGGCGTCCAGATATTGAGCTCTCCAAGTTTTATCGTCGTAGCTTAAGTCGTTCCCGCTATAATAGACCTAACCGTTCACTTCCGTCCGCTTGAAACAATACATTTTTAAGAACTCGATCGATCTTTTCTCGATAATTACGCACGCCGCGTTGTGCCCGGTTTTCCCGTAGACGGTCACATATAGAAACAGATTGGAGTGACAATACTGGAATATTTGGAGCGTTAAATGATAAAAATGTTCACTAATGCCCCCTAGTTTTGAGGTAGCTGTAAGTCCATGAAAATACAAGGTAAACACTTTTCTAACTCCTACAAACTAACTGAAGTGCACCTGATTTTACCCATGTGCTAAACTTATCAATGCCACCACTGGGGTGTGACATGAGACCTGTGCTCCCTGTAACTTCAGGACCTTGAAATTAGCTTGTTTACACTATTATTGTAGAAAATGGCAGAATAAAAAATATAGGAATAAATAGACCTTAATGTCTTGCTTTGCAAACAAATTATTTTTAAAAAAATTAAGATAAAATTAAAAATGAATCCCACAGGATCATTAAAAATAAGGTTCAGAAGGGACTGATAATTTTCAGCTTTGAAACATTTTCCATAACTGAAGTTGCTTTTTGTAGCTTAAGAACTCCTTGGTATCAGTCTCGCCATTCTTGGTAACAGTTAGCCTGCCATTTTAGGCCCCATGTATGTATGTATGTATGTATGTATGTATATATGATGTATGTATGTATGTATGTATGTATGTATGTATGTACGTAAGTATGTATGTATGCATGTATGTAAGTATGTATGTATGTATGTATGTATGTATAGTGGGTAGTAGATGACTGAATTATAATGAATACATGCATAACAGTTATACAATGTATTCATTTTGCATGCACAACAAGTGATAGTAGTCAAATGTTATGTGTATCACTGTTCATTGCAGGTGAATTTATCCTTATAACCGTCAACTTTCTCAAACCTGTTTACTCTGAATTATGCACCTGCAATGAACAGTGATACACATAACATTTGACTACTATATCACTGGTTGTGCATGCAAAATGAATACCTTGTATAACTGTTATGCATGTATTCATTATAATTCAGGTGGAGAAATGAGGGGAAATTAGGAAAAGATAACGAGATCATAGAAGAAGAAAAAGCCATTGAAGGAACAATCGAAATGGTAGTGTGCAAGGATTGCGTTCAAATCTTTAATCCTGTCAAAGTGATTAAAAGAGCCAGGTCTCGCTTGAGTGAAGCAAGATACAAACTTTTCTCCAACAACTGTGAGTCGTTTGTAAACTGGGCACTCTCGCAGGTGAGGATGTTACTGACCAGGGCAAATCAGTCCTATGAAGATTGGAGTGGGAGCAGCCATTGGGGTAGGCGTGGCTGGAGCTATTGTTGCAGGACTGTTTGGATTATCAAAGCTGTTTAGCAAAGATAAGGAGTGTCAAATTGACTCAGAAGCTTGAAGTGTGTTGTTTTCAACAAACACTTAATTTGATTGCATACTAGCTATATCAGCAGTCTTATTAATTCATAACCTCAAATACCATAATCAGAATCATTGTGAAGGGGGCGGGGGAAATGTTGGGAAAAGTGTTGAACTTGGCAGTTAAGTATAACTACCAGGGTAATAGGTGGGATAGCCACGATAGCGATCGAGCTTCGCCTGTAATGGTCTAGCATAGCCAGACCATTTACCTACCTCTATGGTAGGTAAAGGGTCCAGCTACGCCAGAATAGCTCCGTAAGCACCCGATTCTGGATTATTTTGCGATTGAACTTATAGAAAGTTAGGAATAGTCCACTGGAGGATTCCAGGAATCTTCGATCTGTTCAATCGCAATATATTTCTGAACGGGAGGCAGGAGCTCTTTAAACAGACAAGTGTGCAACCTGGTGTACTGTAGAAATATAAAGCTGCAAATAAATGTCTTCTGTGTATAAGGAATGGCGTAAGGCTGACGTGGGGTCATTGAAGCCAGGTAAGATAAACTGGCACTAGTTACTGTGTGTATAATAATATATATTACATGAGTCAGAGTGTGATATGGCTGAAATATTTCACGAGCAGGCTAATTTATTTTCACTGAGGGGAACCAGAGGCAGAGTGAAAATAAAGCCAGAGAGTGAATATCTAGCCTATCACTCTGAGGAGTATAATAAGTGGTTTATCCCATGCTAGATATCAGTTTGTTGGTAACTCTTGGTGTAAAATTGGTCTAAAACTCTCTAGGTAGCTGTAAAAAACACAGAAAATTGAAAAGTTTGGCCAGGTTGCTATAACTACAAGGGTAATGAGCTTGCGCAGTACAGCGTGAAATAACAGCATGAACTATCTTGAGTTATTTCACAGGTCATGTACCTAAAGATATCATTGTGAAGATATCAGGGTAGAATAAATATATATAGTATATATTATACATATACATACATTGATGTAGCCATCACCGACAAGGTGGTCGGGTTTAATTTGCTGATTTAGCATTATTAAATTGTAGAATTTAGTTTATTACTATCATGATAATATGTTATGTATATGGTAATTGTACTGGCTTAAATAAAGTAATGAAGACACTATCAATAATCATGAAATAGAATTAAGTAACTTGCAAAGTATACCTTCACACACATTATATCTGTATTTTATATAGCTATGAACAACAAATCGTTGTAATTTTTATAATTATATGGGTGGTGGTATAAATATTCAAGTGATTCAGCCTAGTCATTGTGTACCTTGTGAATATGACTTGATATACTGAACTTTTTAATTCTGGTAGTAATAGAGAAAGTTGTACAAACATCAAAGCTTTTGCAACAGCATCTTGAGCATTTGTTAGTGATAGTAATGCAAGCTTGATGTGTTCACTGATTATCAGTTGCAGGGGATTGAAAAAATATATAGCAAATATAAAGCAAATAGCTAATCTCTAATTCCAATTATTGCAAACTACCGCATTGTCTCTGCATTTAGCCACTTATCAACGTATTGAATAACCTTTTTTAATTATTACTTGACGTGTAAAGGCTAGTTTGACTTTCCCGAAGGTCAGGAGTTTTACACTCTTACTTTTGTAAGACTGGCTTCTCTGCTATTGCACTGCTAACCACCTCCACAGAAACATTGAGAAATGTTTTGTTGGCAACTTAATGGTTGTCATAAAAAAGTAAGAGTCGTTTAGTTGAAAAAAGTGGTCCGGTTGTTTCCAGTCCAACACGCCATATGTATTCCACACTAGATATCTTCACAATGTTACTGCTACATATCTTCACAATGTTACTGCTAGGTATCTTCACAATGTTACTGCTAGGTATCTTCACAATGTTATTCTTAGATTGTTATTGCTTGATATCTTCACAATGTTATTGCTAGATTCTTCACATTGTTATTCTTAGATTGTTATTGCTTGATATCTTCACAATGTTATTGCTAGATTCTTCACAATGGTATTTTTAGATTGTTATTGCTTGATATCTTCACAATGTTGTTGCTAAACATCTTCACAATGTTATTGCTAGATATCTTCATGATGCTATTTTTAGGTAGGCTCATGAAAGTTAATTAGCCTGCTCATGAAATATTTTGCCATATTTCAGAGTAGGCTAATTTATTTTCAGGAGCCAGAGGTGAGTGAAAATAAAGCCTGAGACTCACTGAGAGTTAAATATCTTGTCATGTCACTCTAATGAGTGTAACAAGTCATTTTATTCTATGCTATATAATATATTTTTACTGGAATAGTTTGTATTAGGGTTGGTAACTCATAGTGTAAAGTTGGTAGTAGAACTCCCTAGGGCTACCCAGCCCCCAGCTGATTTGTAGCAGCTGCTTGAACCTGCTTGGGTAGGCTATAAAACTAAACTAGTAAGCTAGGGCTGTTGCTATAGATAGCTACCTGAGTATTAGTTGCTGATGAGCTTGTGCAATACAGCCCTGAGCTGTAGGCATTTTTATATGAACAGACTTTTAGTCCAGAAAAAATCAATAGCCAACTAATTATTGTTAATTTTACTGTACATTTTGTTGCCACACCCCTTCTCTCACCCTTTACACAATATGAATTTGGGTACCCACATTCGTACTCCAGGAATTGCGTATGATCATCACATGCTTGTCATCAGAGTGATACATCCACACAAGAAAACAGTACTTGTAATACATTATGCCATACTTGGTGGAGAAATGAGTGGAAAATTGGGACAGGATAACCAAATCATAGAAGAAGAGAAAACTATCACAGACAAAATTGAAGTGGCAGTATACAAAGATAGTGTAGTAATCTATACACCAGAAGAAGCCATAACAAGAGCAAGGTCTCGTAAGGGTGAGGCAAAATATAAACTTCTCTCCAATAATTGTGAGTCATTTGTAAATTGGGCACTAGCTGGAGAGGACGTCACTGATCAAGGTGATGCAGCACCTTGGAAAATTGCAGTAGGTGCAGCAATAGGTGTAGGTGTGGGGGCAGCAGCAGCGTATGGTATCTCAAGAATGTCTCGCAAAGATAGTGATCGTAAAAAAGATGATGTTTAACACATTATACTCACTGATTTTAGAAACATTTCTTTAGCACTGTCTCATGGTGCAAAGTGCATATTTATTCTTTATGTAATTTATATCAAGAATGCTTTCAATACTTAATGTAGAATTTATTAATTATAATATTAATACAGAGCAATTGTATAATTGACTCCAACTTGTGATCATATAATATTAGCTGTATGATGTTGATACACAATGTCTTGGTTAAATAATTATTTTAATTAGTCTAATTTGATAGTCTAAAGTTTGTAGCTATTTTGAATTTACAATGATAATAATTTAGGAAGTTGTGAGTAATTATAAGACAGTCTTAAAACCAATTCAAAGTTAAATTATTGCATTGAAAGAGGTATGTAGACAAAATATTTAGTATTAATGAGGAACTTTAGTTATGTATGTGACATAACTGAGCGGCAGTATTTAAAGGGTGTATAACCAATCAGGATGCTGTACCATGAAAGGCTACTCGTAAAATTTTATATTAGTTTTATGATGGATTATATCTGTATTTGTATAGTTGACATGTGTTGTATATTAAATTTACTTTTTACTACATCATTATTATAATTTTATTATTATACAATATGATCAGTAGCCACTTATCAAATTAAAGAATTGTTTTCAAAATATTTCGTGTATTTATCAACTTCCAATTAGCTAACCTTTGTTACAATTCCAATTTTATTAACTTTGTTTTAATAACTTCCAGCTCTATTAAGTTTTTTTAAAAGGCTACCTAATTGAGCATATTTAAATGAGCTGATTAAAGTCTTAGCTAGAATTATAATTACATATTACTAGATAATAATAAATCTGATTTGGAAAGAAGACATAATACACTGATGGCTATCAGTATGGATGATAATCCAGCATACGAAGAAATCAGAATCCCTCAAAAAAATATTACTCACCATGGACTCCTTCAAGGTAGATATTTTAACAAAAAAGTTTTTAAATGGTACTGCATTGTTTTAACTATGGCAGTGATGGGGGCTATCATCCTAACTTTACTAGTGTCCTTATCAGTAATGTTTACAAAAATTTCATTACAAGCTGGAAATGAAGCAAGCACTTGCACTTTGAATACCATAGAAGATCTAGAAGTATGTGTGGAGAAAGCTAAAGGAGACCAATTCTACAATACTACACAATGGCTCATTAATTACTTGAAAAGAAAAAATCCCAGTAGTGACTTGACTTGCATATCAGTTCCAAACAAGCAGGTAAGCTCTACTTCATATGGTAACTGCGCTGATACTTCCACTGTGAATGTCTCTGATGGGGAATGGGTAACAATAGCAGAGATAAACATGGCTAACAGCATGAGTCGATGCCCACCAAACTTCACTCACAGCAATATGGGAGGATTAAATACTTGTAGAAGTATACGTCATACTGGTTGTTCTTCTACTTTCTTTAACACCTTCAATATGACATTTTCCAAAGTGTATGGGAAACTGATAGGCTATCAGTACCTCAAGACTAATTCATTTCTAAATTACAACAGAGGCAATAATACGATTGATGACCCTTACGTGGATGGTGTGAGTCTTACTTATGGGTATCCACGACGACACATATGGACGTTTGCATCAGATATGGATCAATCCAGGTCATTCTGTCCATGTGGTACTTCAGAAGAAGTTGACATTCCAGATTTCATAGAGGAAGATTATTTTTGCGATAGTGGGATACTGCTGGAAAATCAGGATTCCACATGTGCATTTAGCAGTCCATTATGGGATGGAGAAGGATGCAGTTCGAACTATGGCTGTTGCAGGCATAACTGTCCTCCTTGGTTTTACAAAGAGTTGGGAGGTGGTTCATATTCAGGGCCAATTGAATTAAGGGTGTGTAAAGATCAAGCAAGTACTAATGAGGATATTTTATTACGATCTATTGAACTTTACATTCATGTGTAAGAACAAGATGTCCTGGATCATATAGAAAAACAAATAGACTTGTGTCTATTATTGTGTTGGTTTCATATGTATGTACAATGTAGAGCTGTTATTCCCTATCCTGTTTTCTAGATTTAGTGTTAGTATTATTCATTATTGTCGTATGATTCTGATTTTGTGTTCATCATTTTCTGCAGTATAGCATAATTATGACATGATGATGTTGCTTGCCAAGGTTGACATTTAGCTAAATAGGAGATTGCAAGGCATGATTAGTAATACTTTACAAGAGTTTGCTGATGCTCTGATTCACTTTATTCCACTTACCAAAGCACTGGCACACATTGAAGGCACGCCATAAAATGTATGTGCCTATTTTTCAATACTGGCGTACAGTATCTATTCCTAATACACAAAATAAGAACCAAAAATAACACAAAAAACAACAACAACAAAAAATATTGAGAAAAAGCTTTTCCTTTCAATAGGTAGCGAAGTGTTTTTGTGACTCTAATCACTTGTAGTAGTTATGAAGTAATAAGCAATTGTATTTAAAGCTATAACAGAATCTGTAGCTACATGTAGACTGTGCTCATAATTATAGTTGACAAAAAATTGACATGCAAGACTGCAGTGGTTAACAAGCTAGTTTTCTGCACATTGTATACTAATTTATGATTTTGTTAGGGTTGTCAATAGACTCTGTTAAGTCAGTGAGCAATTTCATCCATATTGAAGCCGGGAAAATCTATGAGAATTGTTCCTAACTATGTTAGTGATTAATCATATAGCTACTGTCATACTTAAACACATTGATATTAAGATTGAATGTAGCAGGAATATTAATAGTTACCTTGCCTTGTTCCTAGGCTGTAGGGTGAGCTGGGAGAATAGACAACTTGGTACACAGTAATGTAAGTACACACAAAAAAAAAGTGAAGCAAGGTAATGCAAAAAGAAAGCAAAAAAAAAATACTCTGAATGCAAAAAACAAAACAAACAAACAAACAAAAATAACAACAGCAAACAACTATGTTCATGGAGATAAGGAGAGCTGAGAACCTGAGTAACCCGCCCAAACTGACATTCACTCTACATAGGGCAATAACAATCCACTGAAGAGGCTGAAGTGGTTGAACGGACGTAACTGGACGTATCATGGCAGGGTTGACTGCAGCAGAGATATTCAGACTCCCTACGCGCTTATTATTATTTTTCTTGGTGTTTCGTAAATCTTCAGTAATCTGTTGTAATATTCAATAAAAGACAGTCAGTCAGTATAATCAATTATTCATGAATATTATCAAAAAGTATATGTATAGCTACAGCAAGAAAGTTATGGCGCAAGCGTAGCCAGTGAGTTCCGGCCACCCACCCGACGGCGTGCAAGGGTTGCATGCAGTACATACACACTGACAGGCCTCCATTATCCAATAAATCATAAGGTTTTTGAACGTGTTTGCGTCACCTATTCGATGTCGGTGGAATTCTTTCTCAGCATCTTAGTAAGTGGATTATCAGATATGAGAAAGACTGCGTTTATATGGCTCTACCATTTCAATACATTAGATAGGTATATTTGAGAAAATAGAAGCACTGAGGGTTGCACTTTAATTAAGCTGCTATTTTGAACTGGAAAGCTGGTAAGCCAGTCTAGACTAAAAAGTCTATAAATGGATCAATGACAGACTAGACTGATTTGTCCAAAATATTAATACTCCTGTATAATCTAGCTACTTCACAGGCACTGGTTTTGGTGTGCACAATATATCTTGTGACTGGTAATACTCGATATGAAAAGTCGTAATTAATCAACGGTAGCTACTTACACCCACATTTGTTTCAAATACGGAAGGGAGAAACCCAGGTGAACCCCCCGGGAATTCCCCACCTCTAAGCGGCGACGTTTACCTATATAAGCACCAATTGTAAGCACTTCTTACATTGCAGCTATATTGTTAGAAGTCTGGCCGTTATGTCGCTATATAGGGAATGGATTGAAGTTGACGTATGGTCATTAAAGCCAGGTAAGAAGAGGCTGTAGTTAGTGTAACAAATGTGATATTATGTAAAAGAAACAGTTTCCAAGGTGGTATTGCTACAGCTAACTCTATTTTGTGCTATGCATAGAACTAGCTAGCTGTGTATCTTTTGTGTTATTTTCAAGTGAATGCAGTTTGGCATAGAAATGATAAAATGTTACTTGCTATGTATTTTTAGGCAGCCACATACGTACCACAGGATTAGTGTATGATCATCACATGCTTGTTGTCCGAGTGACGGATCAGGGGCGGATCCAGGGGGGGGGCCCAGGGGGCCCTGGCCCCCCCCCCCCCTTACACACACACCACACACACCGACATGTGATACACACAAGGCACAAACATGTAATACAGCCAGCATTTAATACTTCTTTCTGTGGTTAGTGTACTTCGTTTACACCATGACCACTTACCCATGCTTGTGCTGGCATTCTACTAACATTGCCTTATGATAGCAAGATTGCCAGTTTGAAAATGTCAAAGAGAGTTCAGTCTAAAGATCCAGGTGGTTCAAAACGAGTATGTGCTAGTAACATGACTCTTGACCAGTTTTTCAAGAGTTCCAGGTAACATAGCTCCAGCTATAAAATATTATTTCATTAACAATTAATGATTTTTTCTAGCACTGAGAGAGTTGCTCCTCAGGATATTCCAACTGGTGATATACCAGCTACTACCCTGACAGAATCTAGTAATTCAGAAGTAGTATCTGACAGCAGTCCTACCTTAGCAAGCCCAGTAGTACAGTGTAGTAGTTCAGCTTTTGTTGCAGATGATGCCGATAATTCTATTGACCCTGAAGTCCAGTCTGGAGATTTTGGCCGCATAGTAGCACTCAAAACTAACAGACAACTGACACCTGACGAGAAATATTATCTTCTCAAGCATCATTTTGTCCCCGACAAGAATTATAATTTCCCAGTTCATAGCACTGGGAATCACAATAGGAAATTTCAAATCAAGTGGCTAGATGAATATAATGGCCTTGTTTACTCCATAACAGATGATGGCGGATACTGTAAGTTCTGTGTTTTGTTTGGAAATTGTGATCCATCTCAAGAATTGAGTGTGCTAGTTAAGCGACCCCTTGACAATTTAAAAAAGGCCAAACAGAAGCTTAATGATCACTTTAGTACCAGAGAACCAAAAAATCATCAGGCAGCAGTTGAAAAAGCCATGACATTCTGTTCTGTGCAAGAAAAAAAAATTGTTCCCATAGATCAGCAAATTAGTTCTAGACGAGCTAAGCTGATCAGAGAAAACCGACTGAAGTTACAGTCCATTACAGCTACAGTTATCTTTTGTGGGCGACAAGGACTAGCCTTCAGAGGGCATGCTGAAGATGGCCCATTTGATGTTACTGATAACTCAATTAACAGGGGCAATTTTCAATCACTGCTAAGATTTAGAGTAGATGCAGGAGATGTTGTACTAAAGAAACACCTAGAAACTGCCGATCGCAATGCCATCTATATCAGTAAAGAAATACAAAATCAGATGATAGTGATTTGTGGAGATGTTATTCGAAATAAGATCCTACAGAAAATAAGAGAGGCAAAGTTTTTTTCTATAATTGCAGATGAGGCAACTGACTCTGCTAATGATGAACAGCTTTCTATTAGTATAAGATTCCTTGACAACAATGTACCACAAGAGAAATTTCTGGGTTTTCATGAGTGTCTTTCTGGTGTTTCAGGTGAAGCTATTGCCAATAACATCATTACTCAGCTAGCTAATTGGCAGCTGGACCCTCATATGCTTAGAGGTCAAGCCTTTGATGGAGCAGGAGCAATGGCTGGAAGGTCAAGAGGGGCATCTTCACGCATTTTGTCAATATACCCCAAGGCATTGTACACACATTGTGCAGCACACAGGTTAAATCTTTGTGTGGTAAAATGCTGCAGTCTGAGAGAGGTGAATAATATGATGGAAATAGCTGATAAGACTGCTCGGTTTTTTTCTAACTCTCCCAAAAGGCAGTTATCATTGGAGAGTTGGATCCATGAAACCCTGTTGGAGGAAGAAAAAAGGAAAAAACTTAAACAAATGTGTCGTACTAGGTGGATAGAGCGCCATGAGGCTTTTGAGGTTTTCATAGACTTGTTTCTTCCAATTGTATGTAGCCTTGAAGATATTTCTTGTGGTTCTGGATGGAACAGAGAGTCACGATCTGATGCGCAGTCTCTTCTTTTAGCTCTATCACAGTTTCAGTTTATTGTTACTTTGAAAGTTACTCAAAGTGTATTGGCATACACAAGGGCACTGAGTGTAAAGCTTCAAGGTCGCTATAGTGACATTGTACGAGCTTACCGGGAAGTTGATAATGTAAAGAGTACAGTGCGTGACCTTAGATCTAATGTAGACACATTTCATGCTCGGGTTTATGATGAAGCAAAGAAACTAGCAGAGGTAGTTCATGTTGATGAGTCAATACCTAGGCTTGCATCCAGGCAACAACACAGATCTAATGTTTCTGCTGACAACTACCCACAATATTACTGCCGAAATTTAACTATCCCTTTACTTGATCACTTGATAACTCAACTTAACACTAGATTTGACAAAACAGATTCAGTAGTTGAATTTATGCAGCTCTTGCCTTCAGTGATAATTATTAGTAATGAGTTTTTGCGACCACAAAATTTCGAGCATATTCTTGAGCTTTACAAAGATGACCTCCCATCCCGTGCATGCTTCAATTCAGAGCTCGACCTGTGGCAGCACAAATGGAAAGCTGACTCTGAATTAGCTGTAAGCCTTTGTACTCCAGAGAAAAGCCTAGTACATGCAGATTGTGATTTTTTTCCTAACATTCACACTCTTTTATGTATAATGGGCACATTGCCAGTTACAAGCTGTGAATGTGAACGTTCCATCAGCATGCTCAAATTAATCAAGACTTCACTGAGGAGTAGTATGGGACAAGACCGTCTTAATGGATTGGCAATGCTATATTACCACCGTGACATTGAAATTACCTCAGAGGAAGTAGTGGATGAATTCTCCCGTCGCCATCCAAGACGGATGGCATTATGACTATACAACTTACTTCAATAAATTCTTGACTAATTCCTTATTGTTGTCAGTGAGTGTAATTTTTTTCGTGTATGTAACAAATTGAAATATTCAGAAAGAAACCAAAAAAATTAATTAGTGGGTGTGATAAAATGGGTGTGGTCAAGTTTGCCACTTAACTTTCGGGCCCCCCCCCCCCTCTATAATGCTGCATCCGCCCCTGCGGATCCATACAATAAAAGAGTACTTGTTATACATTATGCCACACCCGGTGGAGAAATGAGGGGGAAATTAGGAAAAGATAACGAGATCATAGAAGAAGAAAAAACCATTGAAGAAACAATCGAAATGGCAGTGTACAAGGATTGTGTTCAAATCTTTAATCCTGCCAAAGCAATTAAAAGAGCGAGGTCTCGCTTGAGTGAAGCAAGATACAAACTTTTCTCCAACAACTGTGAGTCATTTATAAACTGGGCACTAGCAGATGAGGATGTTACTGACCAGGGCAAATCAGCTCCTGTGAAGATTGCAGCAGGAGCAGCCATTGGGGTGGGTGTGGCTGGAGCTATTGTTGTTGCAGGACTGTTTGGATTATCAAAGCTGCTTAGTGAAGATAAAGAGAGCCAAAGTGACTCAGAAGATTCTTAAATTTTGCTATTTACAATAAACAATTAATTTTGATCAGTTCCATTAATTCATAACCTTAGGCGTTATCTTAGACATCACAGTTTAATTTTTTTAATTAATCATGTAATAAATAAAACTAACAAGTAACCCCACCACTCCGTATGGCACTTAACATGCTAACTTTTGCAACTTAGGAATGCAGCAGCATCATGTAATAAATAAAATGGGTGATTAAGTTTGACAATAGCCACTGTAGTAGTTCAATGCCTTTCATTTGCTTCTAGTAGTGTGAGTAATGAAACACGGCATAGATAAGAGTATTATTGGCGAGCGAGCGTAGCGAGTGAGACACTTACAGGGGTAACATAATTGAAAATCGGGGATGTTTGTTTATTTGTAATATATTATGTTTGGACTTATGTATGTCATTTTGTACTTTGACCCTCCGTATTTTTGTGTTCGCTCGGCGTTCGACCCCGTCCCAAACTTCACTAAACAGAATCCTCTGGTTTAGCGACCATTACCCGTATCACTTTAGAAATTGAATTGTTTACCGCTTTGAATTGTTTTGTGGGTGCAGTTAAAACGCAAAAACTTATGGGAGCTCCATTTCTATTCGAGTTAGTGGCGGTGGTAAGTTAATACGCTATTTGTCACAGTTATAAGCCCTCTCAACAGCATTTACTTGAAAATTCATTGTCCACTAGACGAACCACGAAGGTAAGTCTTGCGTAGGTATGTTCAGTTGTGTGAAAGTATTGTGCATTACAACTACTATTAAGAATATCACAAAGAAAAATTTAAATAACGTGACTTGATTTTGTTGCTTCTTTTTCAATTCAAACAGTTGTGGGGAGCGGTTACTATGGCATTGAATCCCCTATACCGCATATACTTAATTTATAAACTCGACTTTATTTTAGTAGCTTGAGTGTTAGTTGTTAAAATCAATCATTTAACAATAGTGTAGTTTAAGGCTCGCTCCCATTTGTGCTCAAGCACACCACTAGTTATAGTGAAAATATAAAAAAAACGGCGATATTACAGGCAGCTAGACTATTTAATAGAACTAGCTACCCCGATAGCTAGCCAGGTGTAGCAAGTTTCAGAGAATTTATTTCAGTAGAATAAAACCATAATATTTCGGCTTGTGGAGCCTTCTAGTGGTTACTGAACTGAATGAGGGTGACTGAACAAGGAACTTTGTATGAACAGATGATACAGAACATGAGATCATTGTGTGGTGGGGCACAGCCCCTGGGAATGTTAGTTGGTGTTGGACAATTTCTGTGACATGTGAGTTGTACTTGGGAGGTGTGAAGGTGTATTATGACTACACCTTCACACTTCCCAAGTACAACTCACATGTCACAGAAATGAAATTGTCCAACACCAACTAACATTCCCAGGGGCTGTGCCCCACCACACAATGATCTCATGTTCTGTATCATCTGTTTCCATGTTCAGTCACCCTCATTCAGTTCAGTAACTACTAGAAGGCTCCACAAGCCGAAATATTATGGTTTTATTCTACTGAAATAAATTCTCTGAAACTTGCTACACCGGGCTAGCTATCAGGGTAGCTAGTTCTATTAAATAGTCTAGCTGCCTGTAATATCAGGTGACTCCTAATCATTAACATTGAGGTATTAAACCACAATACATATATATTATTCATTTGATACTGGAGAATATCACGAGCGTAAATACCGCCAATCAGACGAGTGATATTCTCGGGTATCCAATGGATAATAAATTTATTAGGTACTGCTCATGCGCGAATACCTTGGTAACAAGAAATTTACCTAGGGGGACGTAATAACCCAACGTAATAACTATGAACACAGGTGATATGGAAAAATATTGCCCTAAGCCACATCCTGTTTACTTTAATGCATTTTCTATGTGGCAACAGTTATCAGGCTCTGTTCAGTACCTAATAAATTATAATAAACAATTTATATTGAGCTCTTTTACACAATTAACTGTTAATCAAAATTTCACACTTTAAAAAATTTGTTTTAATTAAACAATTTTTTGGCACCCCTTCTGATACTGTTATATATGCCAAACTGAACCTGCATACCAAGTTTCATGCTTTGATCCACCCTGTCACAATAATTTTTCTTATCTGCTGGACTACTTTACCCAACCGCTCCGAGACCCTCCCGATTTTTCGGGAGGGTCTGGCCGCGCTAGACTACGAGCGGTCCTAGGTTCGATTCCGGTGGCGACCAAATATTTTTAATTCTGTATTGTTTAAAAAAGCCTGTGAAAGAGAGAGAAAAACGAGTAAAAGAAGGCTGAGAAAGAAATTGTGATATATGTATACATTAAATAACATTATTTCACATACACATGTATAGCTATACCATAATCTTCACTTTACCAAGTCAGCTCAACAGATAAGTTCAATGCTGTGCTCATAATTGAGTCATGATCAGAATGTACCAGTCACGTCCCCAGCTCAAGTGAAATAGCTAAATTGATTTAATCTTTGAAAACTAAAAAAAAAAATATATATGCTGCAGCAATATAATAAAGAGAGAAAACAAGCAGCTGTGTTTGTGATAGAATAAAGAATGATTATGAAATTTTGAAGCTCCAAACTATAATCCGTAAACAAAGTATTTTAGCTACAATATTTATGTCCAATTCCTCAGTAGCTACATTCTACTCAATAGTGGCCTGAAAAGGACATAGCACCACAGATAACAAAATTATTGTCAGTATTCAGTAATTACTCACCCCCCTGCTCTCTCCCCCCTCACTCCTTGTTGATCCACACTTGTCACCGTCAGCCATCCAATGTTTAGTTTGACAATAAGCATACCAAATGTGATAACTACTACATTCTATTTGTATGACTTACATTACATTTGTGTGACCTTACATATCTCAAATAATTTCAGTGCTACATGTTGAATGGGCAGTCTGACAGTTCAGAGTCATAACACATTTATTTGCAGAGAGTATATAGTTACAATCATCCCAATACTAAAGTAACGTTAGTGTACATGCAAAATATATGAAAACTTGGCGGATACTACTGAGATGAACTAAAGTTCAAACTATGACTTGTCTTTTAATCATAAAAACTATAGCTAATGTTATGACTAACAGAATACAAAGAAGTACTAATAAAGTTAATTCAAGTTACCTACTACAATGTATTATCTTAAACTCAGCAAATTGAATACCATCGTCACTTCTTCACAATTGTTTCTTTCTCAGCCTTCTTTTCCTCATTAGCTGGATTTTCTTTCTTTAAAAGGTGTTGTTTGTTGTTTTTTTTAACAATACAGAATTAAATTGTTTGGTTTCCCATTGATAGTCATAGCTCGGTGGCAGAGTGGTGTGCATTAAACAAGTGGTCCTGGGTTCGAATCCCCAGGGGTGGGGGGGGGGGGGGCTAAACATTTTTATTTCTTTATTTTAAAAAATCCTGTGAAAGTGAGAGAATGCATATGTACTCAATTACAGTTACATTGTCTTAGTAGGAGCTTTGACATGGATAGGTATATACATGAATGAATATGAGCAAGTGCATGCCTGTATTGGCAAGGTTGTGTAACAACATAGCAGACACAATAGATTGAGTTTTCTGCTATAAATTATACAATGCGCTAATTAGCTATATATATCTTTGTACATAGCTATGGTGATTTATCGTGTGGAGGATATAAATTAGCTATACAGGAATCAACTAATACGGCAACTTATTTCAGAGTATACAGTCTGTATTTGTCGTATGTGTTCCTATTTTGTAACTAAACGTAGGTGCTCCCTATTTTTATAACTGAATCATTCTCTTTATAGACATCCAGGTTATTTGTGTATAATGTCTGACTTTGTGTTTAGATTGACTTTAAAAGCAACATAGTACCTCCTTTTGATGGAGTAGATTTAGTTGCAGTAAATCAAAAGCTTTGAAGTAAGATTGTTTTTCTGGTCGAAGATAATGTTTTAAAGATTTAGTGTTGACAGATTAAATGCTAGGCAGGTTTAATCCCTCTCCAGTAACATTTTTAGTGGGGGTGTAAATTAATTTAAGAACTGAAACAAAACTATTTCTGCTTTTGATTTCTTTCTAAGGGCCAGCTACACTAATTGCAGTTATTACTTACTAATTGGATATCATTTGCTCTTAATGTTGCAAATCTTTTAGAGGCTCAAATCAACCAAATTCAATCATTTAGCAATGACACAAACTACTGTAAATTCAATACTATATATATACTTTCATCAATAATATAGCTAAATTACATTAACAATTTAATTCTAGTTCTAATTGATGAGAAAGCTTGTTATGCATGATCAAAGCTGATTAATACCATCATAACGTTCCTAAATTTTGAGATGGTTCTAAACAGAGAAGCATGTTGTGTTTGTTAAAGGGAGGTAAACAGGATACATTTGAGTGTCAGACATTAAATAGTAGCTATTGTGAATAGGTCTAAGTAGCAAACGGAAGCAAAGTGCTCAATAGCTAGTCAAAGCTAAAGTTATGAAGTAGATAATGGACAAACCAATAAGATTTATAGTTGCAGATATTATTATATTGAAAAATTAAGTTTTAAATGTAAAAATGAATGAATCAATGAATATAAATGAATAAATGTATAAACAAAAATATACAAACAAAAAGTATTTTATAAAAAGCCCTGCACTCTTACCGTTGTCATAGTGAATTTTGTCCCCCCCTCTAAAGTGTCCCCCCCGGACAATATTCACTAGTGAATACTGTCCCCCTTCAGTGAATAATGTCCCCCCCCTCCCCTCTCTCAAATACTTAAACAAATGAGCGTTACCACAATCCAACAGAGCAGCCTCTTAACCTTAGTGTCGGTGCTTCCAGCTCCCTAATAGCTAAAATGATCCCTTTACATACATTTTCACTCCATTTCCAGTACTATATAAGTTTTCACTCCATTTCCAGTACTATCTTTCGTCAGTAATAAATTAGCTGCCTGCTTGGCTTCACTTTTAGTTTTGGTTTTTCAACAGGGCTTAGTTATTTGAATTTTTTACTTCTGGTTTTTTTAAAATGGCAATTTTAGTTTTGGTTATTGGCTTGTAGGTAATAGCTATTACAGTATTTAGCTAATGATTTTAGTCCTGGTATATTTTACTGGAATGTTATTTATTTAGTTTAGCATTGGCCTCACTTTATTTTGGCTTATTCACTTCATTCAGTAGTTTTGGTTTTTGTTTCCAATGATAATTTTAGTTTTAGTTTAGTTAAATTCAACTGTATACATGTATGAATATTAGTTTTAGTTTTGGTTATTATAGTACCCATGAAGTTTAGTTTAGTTAGTTAAGTAGGTAATAACCTAATTAAAATTAATTTTAGTATTAGTTACCCAAAGCAACACTATGTAGCCATCCTTGTGTGAATATCAATGAGGAACCTAATAGCTAGCTAGCTATATCAAAATAAGCTGTTCAATATGTGACTTGTAAGTATTGTAGGTAAAGGGGACTTAGGATGCTGGGACACATCTGCCCATATTATTTACTTAAAATCACATTTTTGCAAATATCTCTGTAATGACAAGTTTGCCCAGAGGTAAAAAAACACCATAGCCATTAAAAATGTGCAAGTGAGGACCACTCTCACATACACTTTGGAAAAGTATCTGCAAACCACTTTCAAGAAACGAGATCACTATTGTCAGTACAAGAATCACTATTTTGATGCATAATTAAAATGCTTGGACCTCTAACATTTTACATGATGCATGCAAATAAAGCTTTTTTTTCTAAATAATGTTTGATGTGTGGTTTGTCAATTAGCATTTAAATTTTCAAATTATTTGTAAAAATTATTCAATCGAAGATAGTTTGAAAAATACAATGTTAATCCACAAACCCCATCAATCATTGTTAATATAGAAAAATCTATATTGGCACTATGCAAAATATCAGAGCTCCAAGTATTTTCATTGTGCAGAAATAGCAGCCCCTGTACTTGCAATAGTAACCCAGATTCTTGAAAGTGGCTCAAATTTGTTTCACGCAGACTGCCTTTAAAAGTAACAATATTAGAGAATACATCCAAAAAACAAATTGGATAGTAGAAGATATAAGGGACTATAATTATTAGCTATTGGCAGGAAAAATACAAGACTTTTCAAAAAAATAGCTACATTGTGCAGTATGAATTGCTTATTCGTGGTAGATAGTTTTGTTTAATCATATTAAACTTTAAGATTTGCTAAATTAAGCCAATTAGACATTTTATGAATGCAAGTATTCTACCTAACATTTATTATATATTGTCAAAATTAGGGGGGCTGAAGCCCCCCCCCCCTCCTGTCTACAGCCATGCAGGGAATGATGTTCCCCCTCCTTCATGTCACCTCTTTAATGAATAATGTCTAATTTAAGACATTTTACTAGCAGTAACTGTACAACTATTCAATTTATGCTGCAACAGATGCCATTGTTGTATAACAAAAAATGTTGTAGAACACATAATTAAGCACAAACACTACAGTTTGGGCAAAGCCACTTTCCTTGCAGATCAGCCTTTGAAACTCTTAAACACTGATTGGTGTGATACCATGTTAAACACTTGGTGCACCTCCCCCATTCCTCCAATGAATGAATTCCCTCTGGAAGTCGACAAATACAGTGCACTTCAATGAAGTCAACAGCAACTATTTTAGAAAGGGCACGTCTCTCTTTCTTTAATGGAAAGAGTGCCATCTTTCCTTCTTCAAGACATCGATACAAATGACTCCTCATTTTCTTTTGTTCATAAAATAATTTTCCTGGATCTTTTTTAAAAGAAAGAGCAGTCGCATTGGCTATTGCAAAAAGCCCACAATCAGATCCTCCTGCCTGAACTTGTGAATCCATGAAATTTAGACGAATTTTAGGAGCATTACTGTAAAGCAAAGAAGCTACCTGGCTTTTTACATGTTTTCCTGCGGAGCGATATACGCTATCATAGACTGACACTATTGGGTGTGGGCAGCCAATAGTAGTCACTGTTAGCCAGTGACCATTGCAATTGTTCAAAATTTGTACAAACTCATCGTGCTCCACATTAAATGACAAAGCCACTCCACATGTCACATCTTGGAAGCCTGAAATTTCAGGACAACTTTGCTTCAGCAGCTGTTGAGCAGCATTGATAATATTGTCATTTAGCCAACCTAATGGATTAAGCAACAATTTCTTGTCTGCTTCTGTCAGCTTAAGGTCAGGAAGCCAATATTGAAAATTCTGGTTTGTCTTCACAACATATTCTTCAACCTCAATAATGTCGGAATGCACAGTACTGTCCATATTAGCTAGCTTTTGTTTTTTGGGTGATGTCATGGATGATTCTTGCTGTAATGAAGACGAAGGTGAGGGTGGATGCAGTAAGGGTGCGGCTGAAGATGGCAGGGGTGGGACTGAAGATGGCAGGGGTGAGGCTGAAGATGGCAGGAGTGGGGCTGAAGATGGCAAGGATGGTGCTGAAGATGGCAGGGGTGGGACTGAAGATGGCAGGGGTGGGACTGAAGATGGCAGGAGTGGGGCTGAAGATGGCAAGGGTGGTGCTGAAGATGGCAGGGGTGGGACTGAAGATGGCAGGGGTGGGACTGAAGATGGCAGGGGTGGGGCTGAAGATGGTAGGGGTGGGACTGAAGATGGCAAGGGCGAGGCTGAAGATGACAAAGGTGATGCTGGAGGGAGAAAATGTGTTGTTTTAAATAAATAAATAAGGGGTTCTTAAAATTCTAGCTATAAGCTATAGTGTGGTTGAAGCAAGGTTCATTGAGGGATTTGATCTAACCCACTTCATACCAGTCCTCCCTTCATGTGAGAGATGAATTATTTGGAGATGCTAAAAAAGAAATTGAGATGGCTCAGCTCAGACAGAAGAATGATTATGACAGAAAACATAAAAGAAAAAAAGGTGAACAAATATTGTAAACTTTTGATTGTAGAAAGGGTGACAAACTTTCTTCTCGCTGGCTCGGGCCATATATGATAAAAGAGAGCCTAGGAAATGATCTCTAATTAAATCCAACTTCTGGCCATATATTGAAAAAAGCAGTCAATGGATGCAGGTATGCTAGAAATTATTCTATTCTACGTGCAAATTTGCTAGAGATAAGTTTTTATTGTAGAACTTTTTCTATTTGATTAGACTGAAGAAGTTTTTTAGAAGGCCAGATTCACAACCAGTTGAATTAATAGAGAATGATGTATTTCAATATGGTAGTAGTGATGAAAGTGATTGCTCTTCCTTAGCTACTAGTAAAAAGAGGTGTGTGGAGAATTCAAAATTTATGCCACTACATGATTTACCCGCAACATTTCCATCCAGCTCACAAATGGAAGAATCCGCATGTCCTTTAGAGTCTGATCTATCTGTTTCATCTGTCTCATCTGAAATATCTCCACTTCCTGCTCTGCACAGTAAAACATGCCTCTCTGTTATAAAGCCAAATTCAGAATTAAAAGCATGGAGTGCTGGCAAAGATCAGAAGTTTAAAGATTGTGTTGTGATTTCAAGCGATCAGCACAGAAAGGCTAATTTTGCAAATTTCAATGTTCATTCCTACTCTTGAAAAAATTAAAAATGGAGAAGTAAGTAGAAATATATTGTTTTACAATTTTACTATTAAAATATTTTATGCATTCCATTTGAATGCTACTTATTTAACTCTACTTAAACCAAGAAGTAATTGTTTAAAACGTTAGGTTCACTATTTATATTCATGCATTATTATTTACACATTTTTCTATTATATGACCTGCAATTATAGATTTTGAGTGTATGCGTGTGTGTTTGTTGGTGTTTTGCAATTATTGTAATCTTTGAATGAGTTGATGACTTGTCATTGTGTGAAGTGGGGACTTATAGCAAGCAAATGACATATCTTCTGTCACATTGTTTAACCATCTCTCAGATAAATCCCCAAATCCAGTTTGCTACAATTATGAACAGTACTATAATAAATGCAATATATTTAGGTGTATTTTAATGTAATTCGAAGTAATAATTATTTAAAAAGTGTATTCATAATCTGAAATCAAACAACGTTGGATATGTGAATTGGGAGCCTGGTCTCAACTCATTCTCACTTATATCCATTATATCAAACTCTGACTTGTTATTAATACAGCTGCAGGAATATGAGTGCCCAAGTTATACGGATTCATCAAAAGTTCATGTAGGAAACTTCGTATGTTTGCTAATGTAATTATGAATTTTATCTAAAAATGATTTAATATTATTTATTCGTAGAGATATTGAAAAACAGAAGCCTTTCTATAACGTGTATGAATGTATCTCAATTTGAGAAAATTGTGGCGTTCATGATCTCCATATTCTGTTGTAATGACAAGTCCAGCTCGGTAATTCAGTCTATAAGTTATCATTTGACCAATTAGGTCAATTCCAACCTATAAAAAACACATCCCACCAACATGTTTTTACACAATAATGCACTAACATAATTCTTACCATATTCCACACTTTTGGTTTCACCGGAATTGGGTGTAAAGGGGCTGATGATTTCTGAAACTTGACGTCATTGGTGCGTTGGCAAACCTCACATTGCACGACATAATTTTTCACATCAATCCACAATGTCTTCCAATAAAAGCGTTCAGAAATTTTTTTTCCAGGTTTTGTCTCTTCCCAGGTGTCCACCTATTATATTTATTTTACAATAGCCGAACTCATTTCATTTGCAATTGCTGACATTTTATGTGATGTGAGTCAATTATATAGAGCATGCCTTCATTTATAACGCTGAAATACATAAAAGTATAAGGTGGTTGTTAGAATAAGAAAGGATTGTTGCTCCTCAAACTTGCATTCTCAGAGTAAATTGGCCTTGCATTTATTGCAGAATTTTCACAATACTTATTTATTTTATTTAGTTATTCAACTCGAATTTTTATTTTTTATTTATTTATTTATTTATTTATTTATTTAGTTAGTTATTTATTTATTTATTTATTTATTTTATTATTTATTTTATTTTTTTATTTTTTTGCTTTGTTTTGACCTGGAATTTCCTCCACCCCCCAGGTGGAGGAAATTCCAGGTCTACCCCCTCCTCTCTATGAAATTCTGCTCATATGTACTCTAAACATGACATTAAAACATTAAAACTACAAGACTAGCTTGCTAGTTTTATGTCAACATGATCGTCTATGGGTTTGCTGACACATGTTCAATCCTTTTTGTACAACTGTATCCATTGGGAGTTGTCAAAAGCATATGATATATGTATGGTTTGTGTCCACCAATGTTCAGTGAACTGTGGAAAAGAGCGAAAGAATGCTTTTGATATTCACCTCAACTGGTCCAGTAGAGGTGTGGCTTATCACCGTAGGGGACAGAAGTGTTTGGAGTTAACAACTTATTAATAATTTAATATTATTGTTATAACTGTGGGATTATTGATTTCACTGTGTTTACATCTTCCATGAGTAAGTGTGATCCTTTGGAAAGTCTTGATCGAAATTTCTTCGGTGGAGGTATCGAACTTGCTATTCGTTTTTCTTCGTTTAAAGAATGGGTACCACTTACGTATGTTTACATATCTGGAGATGACACTGCAAAGCAGTTCTGTTTAAAGATAGCATTAGCTCATGAAGTATTTGACACTATTTATATTATTATTTGTATTACTTGAGAAGTAACAAGAGCACAAATACTTTAAGTGGACCAATTCAAAATCACTAACAATCAGAATCTGCTAATTTTAGAGTACTGCATACATACAAGGACCATGACTTCTATAACAGACCCTAAGCACTACATTTATAGTATTGTGTATACTGGTTGTTGCTTTCCTAGACAAGTTTATTTAGTCATATATTATATATATATATATATTTATATATATGTTAGGACTAGTTGACTTAGCGGCATGCTTACAGTGTAGATTTGCTAAAAATATGGTTGGTATCTTTTCTTAAACTTCTTTGTAAACACTTGTACAAAAAATACTTTATATGAATATTTCAAAAATATTTCTGGGTGATTTTTTTTTATTAGGAAAACTGTACAACTATGTAACTTATAATTTCAGTATAATTAATTGGAGGTACATTAAAATTAGGCATAATTCAATATTACTATTTGCAAGCGTCTGTGACAAATTTTTATTTATGCAGTGAAATAAATTGGAACCCTGATAATGTACGGAATGGAAAGATAGATACATACTGTAGCAGTCACAATAGTACAGCTATGGTGTTTGGCCAGAACAGTGTCAACCAAGTCAGACGAACAAGTAGTTATAACAACAATAGTCGTTCCTTATTAACTCAGCCAATATCGCTTTGCCATCCTCCACATGTAGCATTAATTTAACATTGTTCATCTGTAGTCTCTGTTTCTTCATCTGTGGCACCTTACCAGGTACTATCCAGCACAGTGTGCATGAATGCAGTAAACACAAATTCAATTCAATTGGATACTCAACATATTTCCTCTACAGTCAAAATATTGTCCACAAATTCAGAAATGAGCACGTCTTTTGCAATTGAATCCAGTCATCTTCCAATGAGTTCTTCAATAACTAGTAGTCCATCAAGTACTAATTATGTGGCCGAGACATCTGAGGTATCTCCAAGCCCCTCAATAACTCGTCATTATACCCCAATAACATCCACAAAACTTCCTGATGTCTCCACTTCTGCAGTTGAATCTACTGTGAGTGTGGTAACTCCTAGTTCTAATGGTTTAACTGACCAAGAGGCCATCTTGTCAGTAGAAAGTGAAGCAGTCAAGCAGGTAGGTGTCTCAAAACTGGAATTATTGTACAAAAAAGTGAAATTAATTCTGTTTATGTTTATTAGATAATTAAAGATAAGCAACTCTTAGAAATCTTCAGTACAACTGTAAAAACCAATCTATGACTGCAATAGTGTCATTACTCAGGTTATTTATTATGCAGAATAATAGGAAAAGATTGTCACTGCTACAGAATGCATCCAGTGAGGGAGAAAAACTAATTGTGGCCATAACATACCTTCTCTATGATACTGTAACTGCTATTGGCAGTGAGGTAGATACCATTGACAACTCTCTTACAGAGGTATATTTCTGGTTCAATAGTGTGTTTGATGATGAACTGAACAGCCGTTAAAAAATTCATAATGCCCTATTGTACTAATATCCTGAAGTGAACAATGTACCGAGAGATACAGAAGTTATCTTGTCATTCAATTATGTTTCTCTTTGCTTTATTTAAACTGTACATTCTAACAGTTTTAGTATAAAAAAAGTTCTTGTACTTCAAAATGCATTCAATGCATCTAACTAGTAGCTGCTCTAAATATTTGAATGAATAATGTGTGTAATGATTAAGTCCTTCAAATAGGAGATGCTGTGATTTCTCTTGCAGCAACTGCTGCTTCAAATGTGAGTTTATTAACACCCAATATTTATTCATTGGATATTTTTCCTTGAGTACTTCCGCATCACATGAGCCTTATATCTCCCAATTGAATGCTTGCATATTGAGTGCCCCAAGGTGTCCGTGCATAGTAATTCTGAACAACTGTATTATTAGATATATGGTGGGTTTACCTTAGAATGATGAGGCCCTGAAGCACAATCATTCTAGAAAAAATATTCAATGTATAATAAATTGTTTATTATAGGTTGTATTATTCAAAACTGAGTGAAAATACAAGCGTGAAAGTGAATTTTCACCCCCATATTGTTAAACGCTTGTATTTTCACTCAGTTTTGGCTCGTGAAAATGCTAATGTGTGATAATGAATATTTTCCCATATTGTATTCTGATTTGTGCTGTAAGTACTATATTAGTATGTATAATGCTGATAATTTTGTAATCTTATCATCTAGACACAAAAAAAATACAATAAAAAACTATGGTATATGTATCATGTTAAGAGAGTAATATCACAATACACAAGCCCTGATAAAATTGAATCAAGTTTGATGCATGATTCATCTTAGATAGTATGAGTGACTAAAACCCTTCTCACTAATATTTTTTCTTTTTTCGTAGTTTCCCAATACACCTTGTTTGATTTATTTTGCTGCCATTATAAGCAATAATAACCTAGGAAAATTTTTATGAGACCTGCCTCCTCATTTTACACTGAGTCAGTCATCAATATTCTTAGCAGACTAAAGTATTGTCAAAGCAAACAAGATGAAATGTATTATGCCAGTCTAATTTTCTCAATTTATAGAGCTGCTGTACTCTTTAAAAGATTGCCAACTTTTAGATGTTTGTAAGCATTTAATTGGCGAGCGAGTGAAGCGAGCGAGACACTTACAGGGGTAACACAATCGAAAATCGGGGATGTTTGTTTATTTATTTATATATATGGACGTACGTATGTCATTTTGAACTTTGACCCTCCGTATTTTTGTGTTTGCTCGGCGTTCGACCCCGTCCCAAATTGCACTAAACAGAATCCTCGGGTTTATCGATCAGTACCCGTATCACCCTAGAAATTGAATTGTTTACAGTTTTGAATTCTTTTGCGGGTGCAGTTCAAACTTGAAAACTAAAGGGACTCCCATTTCTATTCGAGTTAGTGGGGGTGGTAAGTCAATGCGCTCTTTGTCATGGTTATAAGCCGTGCGCAACAGTATTTACTTGAAAATACATTGTCCACTAGACTACCGCGAAGGTAAGTCTGTGTAGGTGCATGTCCAATTGTGTCAAAGCATTGTGTGTTACAACCACTACTTAGCTAAAGAATCTCACAAAGAAAACTTTTAAATAACGTGTATTGTTTTATTGTTTTTTTCCTTCACTTCAAGCAGTTGCAGAGAGTTGTTACTATGGCACTGAAATCCCTTTACCATGTATGTGAAATTTAAAAACTGGACCTTATTTTCAGTAGCTTCAGTGTTAGAAGTCAAAATCATTCATATAAAAATAGTATAGTCTTTAGGCTCGCTCGCCATTTGTGCTCAAGCACATCACTAGTAGGGGTAACTTAATTGAAAATCGGGGTTGTTTGTTTGTTTACATGTTTGGACGTACGTATGTCATTTTGTACTTTGAATCTCTCGTATTTTTGTGTTAGCTCGGTGTTCGACCCGTCACAAACTTCACTAAACAGAATCCTCCGGTTTATCGATCATTACCCATGTCACCCTAGAAATTGAATTGTTTACCGCTTTGAATTCTTTTGTGGGTGCAGGTAAAACTAAAAACCTTACCGGATTTCCTTTTCTATTCGAGGTAGTGGTGGTGGTAAGTAAAAACGCTATTTGTCATAGCTATAAGCCCTACACAACAGTATTTACTAGAAAATTCATTGTCCACTAGACAAAATGTGAAGGTAAGTCTTGTGTACGTATGCTCAGTTGTGTAAAGTGTTGTGCGTTACTACTACTGAGAATATCACAAAGAAAACATAAAGCATTTAAATAATAACGTGACTTGTTTTTTGTTACTTTTTCCCATTCAAACGGTTGAGGGGAGTGGTTACTATGGCATTGAATCCCCTTTTATACGTACTTTTTTTTTAAACTCGACATTTTTTAGTAGCTTGAGTGTGTTAGAAGTTAAAAATCAATCCTTTAGCAATAGTATATGTGGTTTTAGGCTCGCTCGCCATTTGTGCTCAAGCACATCACTAGTATCTGATATAATTGTGTTTAATGAACCTCCACTTGTACCTTTATTGCTCCAGCATTAAGTGCTCCTGCTGTTACAAGAGCAGCAGCTAACCCTCAGGTTTTGACATGGCGTATTTTCTCCTCCGAGCTGTTACTAGTCCTTATCTTATTCTCATGCTGCAGACCTCAACTATGAAGCCCACAGCAGGCGAGGGCTGCTTTAAAATATTAATATTCACAGTTGGTAGAACTGTAATCTAACTTACGAAGTCATCTCTGCCTTTTATTGTATCTCCTCTAGAGGTTTGGAACATTTTTTCAATATAGAATAGATAATATTGTGATGTAATAATACAATGCAAAAGCAATGCAATGGAATGTATGTTGTATATCACAAAAAGCATGTGATGAGTAGTCTAATGATAAATATGTAGGACCGGGTATACCACTTCTTACAGTGCTAGCCTAGCTAGTACTAGTTTAATCAAAACTCGTAATACTGAAACTATTCAAGTATTGTCAGCTGATTATATTTTGAAGCACTTGAAGAAGTGATTGAAAAATATGATTTTGATTGTTGTATCACTGAATCTGATACAGTACTTGTAATGCAATGAAGGGCAGTATTTAGAGTCCTTGCTAGACTGCATGTGACACAGCTGATGATAATGGACATTCCCTATGTCTGCCATTTGGTCAGCATAGCTTTGAAGAAGTTAAAACTATTATTCTTAAAATTGATGATGTATTAGTTTATTATAATCACTATTTTCATGATAGTTTTAAAGTATTATGTCATCACTCACAGAGTATGCAGATTGCTTTGAAGTTGAATTCAAGACAATACTTAAGTACTGTGATACCATGTGACTTTATGTCACTAAAGCTTTTGAAATGAACCATCTAATGTGGTATTCTCTTTGTTCGTTCTTCATTAGGCATCCTCATATTGAGACCCCTGGCAAACTACACTCAATTGTAAATAAACAGGTATTAGACAAATTTTAATAACAATAAGCATAATCTGGACAAGCTTTATGAAAAAAGTGATGCATACACAATTTACAAGCTTCAGGTAAATAATCAGCATTTTCTTAAAACATATCTTAATGAAGTTAAAAGAAATTAGAGACCATGCCACTAATTTGACTGAGTTGGATTACTCACATGCTTTTTTCATTTTTCTGATGAAGAACATATTTTTTATGGAGATGTCATTGCCTTGTTTGTATTCAGAAAAAATGAAAAAAGCATGTTAATGAATGTATAGAGATACTAAGACCTTTTACTAAGTGTTCATTTAAGAGATGTTTGCTTGCTTAAACTTTTGCAAAAGTATTCTCTTTAGTGCCCTCGAAAGAAAATTTTTTCTCATAGTTTCTTTTTTGGTAAGTCTGCTGTTAAACACTGATTTTAGACTGGAGTTTGAGTCTATGCACATAGACATAGTTACAATACATAAATCTAGCGTACTGAGAGAGTAAGACAACTTGCAAGTGACTCTATTTGTATTCCATTATATCCTATTGTGACATAGTATCAGTCAGACTAGCTGATTTGTATGAAAAAAGTGACAATTTACAAGCTTCAGGTAAATAATCAGCATTTTCTTAAAACATATTTTAATGAAGTTAAAAGAAATTAGAGACCATGCCACTAATTTGACTGAGTTGGATTACTCACATGCTTTTTTCATTTTTCTGATGAAGAACATATTTTTTATGGAGATGTCATTGCCTTGTTGTATTCAGAAAAAATGAAAAAAGCGTGTAAATGAACACCATCCAAAGCATATTCCAGTCCAGGGACCCATTTGTACCTGTCTACTTCTTGTAGGGTCATGGAGTGAATCTATGGCGATACTAAGACCTTTTACTAAGTGTTCATTTAAGAGATGCTTGCTTGCTTGAAAATTGTGAACTCTACCCTGTGCAACAGTATTCCCTTTAGTGCCTTCGAAAAAATTTTTTTCCTCATAGTTTCTTTTTTGGTAAGTCTGCTGTTAAACACAGATTTTAGACTGAAGTTTGAGTCTATGCACATAAACATAGTTACAATGCATAAATCTAGCATACTGAGATCAGAGTAAGACATTAAACTTAAGGGAACTTGTGACTCTATTTGTATTCCATTATATCTGATTGTGACATATGTGTATCAGTCAGACTAGCTGATTCTTGAACACACACAAAAATAGTTAAAGACCCATCAAGAAGAACTTACAATTTTCTGCAGACTTCAACCTCAAGCTTACGGCTTCTGTACTTTTTTTGTTGTACTAAATTGGACCCTTTCCCTGAGTATTGTCACAGTTAATTAATTGCTCTTAATCATCAACAGGAATAGTAGTACTACTTGTTGATATGATATAACGATTATTTAGTAAGACATAACTTTACCAATAAAATGTATTAATTGAAAGTAGATGTCATTTATTGTTTTTATATATCACATCTTTATCCTAATTAAAGCTACAGTTATTTACATGGAGTCATGAGTATAATTGGCCCAGGAATTGATGGACACTATTAAGTGTATTAGTTAGTTATAGGAAGTTTGAAATGACTAGTACTTCACATTTGCATAGTATAACATATATAAAAGAAAAGCACTGCGATGTAATAAAATTAAATGAAACTAGACTTCAATAAAAGGCAGTCTTTGTAAAGAATTAACTCAATCTACTTACTGTCTGTTAAGTGCTATGATTAGGCTTTTCACGTGTTTAGGTAAAGATATTACTTTGTTAATGCCACTCTAATATCAGTAGTAAATTTTTTTCTTATAATTTACTTCCATAACAAAAAAAATGCACTAATTTTATTGTGAGCACAACAACAATAAAGACAACAAAACAAAACAGCAATGATCACACAATTATCTGGGCTTATGAGTTACAACAACTAACTAAGTGGATGTATAATAATTTAGTATCAAGCTACTATTATGAATGAATATAAATGTCAATGGCTTCTATCAGTAAGTCTTCATTTGGTCTTCTTTGATCTCTGCAAACTCTAAATTCAATAAACTCTGAAGTGCACTCATCCAACTCTTTGTAGAACCATGGTGGACATTTATGATTGCAACAGCCGTAGTCAGGACTGCATCCTTCTCCATCCCATAATGGATTACTGAAAGCTGCAGTATAATTTTCATTTCTTTGTATTCCACTGTCACAGAAATAATCATCTCCTACAAAATCTGGAATGGTAATGTTTCGTGAGGTTCCACATGGACAAAATGATGAGGATGTTCAAATCTGAAGCAAATGTCCATATGTGTCGTCGTGGGTTCTCATAAGTAAGGCTAACTCCATCAACATAAGGTTCATCAATGGTACTATTGCCTCGCTGGCCACCTGCATATTCTTGAAATGAATTAGTAGTATTATACTGATATGCTCTGACTCTTCCATACACTTTTGTGTATGTCATACCAGATGTTCCCAATGAATACTTTTCTGTTCGTTGGTCAGATCTTCCCAAAGTCTTAGTAGCATATCATATGAAATATAGCACATAATATTTTGTGATGACAGCATCTTTATATGTAGAATCTTGTGTTGGCAAAAGTGTTGAACTTGGCAGTTAGGTATAACTACCAGGATAGTGAGGTAATGAGCTTGGTAATACAGCATTAAATAACAAGCTTGAAATATTATCATGAGTTATTTCAAGGTCATGAATCTAAAAATATCATTGTGAAGATATCTAGGGTGGAATATGTAATAGTTATGCCATGGCCAACGAGGGGTTATGGAATATAACCGTCCGATCCCGTGGGCGAAGCCCGAGGGATAAGGGCGGTGATATTCCATAACCCCGATGTTGCCATGCATAACTGTTTTATACCATAGTTGCTGCTACTACTACTCTCTCATATCCACCTATATGGGACCAGCCCTACCACATATAACTCTCCTGCCGCTCTCATACCACAGGAATTTACCACAGCTAGCTGCTTTACTGCTTACTGCTGAGCAGCCCAGGTAGAGTTAGATCTGGAGATAACAGCTGGCAGCTACAATGCTAAAGTAAACTTGCTAAAGTAAACTTGCTAAAGTAAACTTTCTGGCGTGCTTCAATTGAATTTTAATTGAATTTTAATTTTGGGCCGGAAACACGGAAGAATTCGCTCGCTTGACACCGCACCAGGAAAATATCATAGCCCCAGGAAAAATCACCGGGAAAATATCACTTTTAATCCATGGGTGTTACCGCAGCAACCATGGTATAAATATGTTTATTCCACCCTAGATATCTTTGCAATGATATTATTAGGTACATGACCCTTGAAATAACTCAAGATACTTCACACACTATACTGCTGCAAGCTCATTACCCCTGTAGTTATAGCAACTAGCCAAACTTTTCAGCCAAACTTTTCAATTTTCTCGGTTTTACAGCTACCTTCCTCTGGTGTACAGGCTCTTTTCCCTGCTCAACAGGGTTAGAGCAGCTGCTACAATATCAGCTGGGGGTGTGGGTATCCCCTACAACCAAGTCTACCCTGTGAGTTACCCTTCCTCTAGTACTAACTACAGTAGTGAAGATATCTAGCATGGCATAAACCACTTATTACACTTGTCAGAGTGTTATGGCAAGATATTTCACTCTCAGGCTTTATTTTCACTCGCCTTTGGCTCTTGAAAATAAATTAGCCTGCTCATGAAATATTTCGCCATATCACACTCTGACACATGTAATAAGTATATTATATACATTATATATATATATATAATATATAATAATAATAATAGTAACTATGACGTTTGAGGAATTATCACTAACAACTCGATCCTGAGGAGGAAGCCAGCCCAGGGAGAGGGCCATTATAGGGTAGCTCTGAAAAGAACTGTTGTTTTGAGTCACACGCAAACTGAGTTTAGAGGTATACTTTTGAAGTGTCATGAAGAGGTGTGAAATATTGTTAGGGTGTGGTGCAGAACAATGAATAAAACACAATGATGCTTTGACAAGGTTCACACCCCTTACCATTCTGGAAATATGCAATGAACCCTGTAGTGGTCAAAGGTCAAAGTACAGACTTGAAATTTTCACACATGCTTAAGTACGATGTAGCAATGCCACATACTAATTTTGGTACAAAAAATATTCGCTGCGGTGTGAAATAATAATTGTTGGTGATGTAATCCGTGAATGCTGACCTTTGACCTCTGGCGGCCATGACGGTTGTAGTCGAAATGACTAGACGAAGAGAATGATACCAAGAAGTCTACCAAAATGTGGCATAGTCTCATATATTGGATCTGGTAAAATGTGAAAATTGGGCATATTTTTCACTGACTTCGAGGCTCCCTGGGGCTTGAAATTCACACCAACACTGAATGTAAATATGCCGATGCGCTGGAGACCATGAAAAGGAACGCGTTGGTACAAGTTCCACGTTCATATCTCTAACGGTTTCGGAGTTACGCGCTGCAACAAAAATATCTGAAGAAGAAGACGATGAAAATTATGATTATTATTATTAGGAACGTCCTGATGAAAACGGCTCTTTTTCAAACTACCATTATTTCCGTGATTTTTCGAGGTAGAGACTTGAAATTTTGAAACAGCCTTCTAGTTGCGTTGAAGTTTATCTCAACCAAATTTGGTGGCCTTCGGCCACCGGGGTGTGAGATATGGCGGTTAATGTGTTGTATTAGGTCAATGGGACGGCCGTGTCATTCCTACTTAGGGATCATTGTTACAATACCACTGTGTTATTCATCTAGCTCTATCAAAATCACTAATCTAGACAATTCAAGAAAATGTTATATAATAGTATTTTTTTAATTAAAGTTTAAAGAGTGTATACTCCAATACTGGAGCAAACTTGATCCAGTGCAGCATAACCGTAAAACCCAAGGATAGCTCCAACAATATTGAATGTTCTATTTTTTTGGAAATCCATATTCGCCAAACTTTTCTGAATATGTGGCACTTCTGTTAACGTAAAGTTCAAGATGGTTCAGATGTGCTCCTATTGCTGATAGCCTCATTTGATAAAGCACATCTCCTTCTCCAAAGTGTATATAGGAAGGATGTCCCCCAATTGTACCGATTAAGTTTCCTCGATAAGTCGACCCACCAAGCAGTTTGTATGTGCACTGAATGCCATCAACCACATAACCAGAATGCACAGTTATAATTATGAATCCCCACTACAGGTGGGATGAGGACATTAACATTATCGTCATATGCATATCCTCTAATAGAACTTCCATAACTAGAGGGACTTCTAAACAATGGTGGCAGATAATATACACTAAGAGCATTGATGCTTTCAAGCTCATAGCCTCTGAATCCAAGTATGTATCCCGATACATTGAATGGAGTCTCTCCAATGCTCCCATAAGGACCCAATATCCTTTCAGTTCCAGATGATCTGCTGTTACAACTGTAAGTTGAGTAATTCCTAATGAGCTTGAAAATCCTTCGATTTTTGTGATAGTTCATCACTTGCAAGTAGACTGATGTCTTCTGTCCAGCCTCATTCCCCTATGTTGGAGTATAACTTTCTGTTCCATCAGCGAGGCGATAGCTAATCTGAAGGGAATTAATTTTCTGTCCATAACTCAATGTCAAATTTTTTATTCCAATGATAGTGGGCGTGTTAATCACTATTTCATCATCCCAGGGAGATCCCTGTTGAACTCCAAAAACTTCTGTAGTTAAAATTGGCCTGCTGCTGTTTGAGGTGTCCACAGGAGGTATGGGAGAATAAACATTTTCAGAAGAATTAGTGGAATTCAGGAACAATCCAACTAGATTTCTTGCTTCATCGATCATTCCTGAGTCACACTGAGAATTGCTTTTCACACTGGGCAATATAGTTGGAGAACTACTGGTGATATGAGGATGAAGAAACAGACTCAAAAATAATAAAATGTGACGGGCTCTGACAAAAGGGGGCATTTCACGCAAACCAAAAAAATTGAGTTTTTTATGCTAATAAAAAGCAACAATTTATCTCAACTTAGTGCTAAAATACTGGAGGGTAAAACCTTCGACGCGCAGAGAAACTGGCAGTTGAACTGGGCTGTATTCAGCAAAGCAATTGAACTAAAAATCGAGAAACATAAATTGAATTTCCACTTTCGGTATAATTAACGTTTCCGTATACCTAATGGCGTACTCCGCATACGCAATTAAATCGTCTTACCTGATTGACCATTCTATTGTTATGAGACACAGGCAAAAACCAAGTAGTTATTATTCAGACAAGTCTTAATTACTACTATAGTAGAGCAGATTTGGTACATAATTGTGCATTGTGTGATAAAAGCATGAAACTTCAGTTTCTTCATATCATAGTAATTATTTTAAATGGAGCCACTTCCGATTTGACCTTTAGTGACCTCTAGGTGTCAAAAATTTCCATATATTATGGCATAAATGTTTTTTTTTTTAGTGCAGTCACATGTTTAGCAAGTTGGTAGTTGCTCTAACATAAAGAATTTAGGAATTAAAATAATTTGATAATTAACCCTAAAGTATTAAAACTAATGATAAGTGACAACTTTACCAAATTGGCTTTGGGAATCCAGGCCTCATCGCAACTATACCAACTTTGTTAATAATAATGTGGACTACACACACACACGGGAGTTCGATTTTGACAATTATGAAAGTAGCCTTGTTTTCGTTTTTGTTTTTCATAGTATAAATATAATTCCTCAGTAAACATTGATTTAAAGCAGTGTTATAAGGAATTGAATGTAATGAATGTAATTGTCATCTGTACAAAGTTTATTGGCTTAAACAGGTATCACGTCAGCAGCTAGCTTCACTTTTAGGACAAATCAGTACACTTGGGGAAGGAGTAACCAGATTGGGTGATACCTATGATTCTATGAACAACAAAACGCCAATTAACTTTATGAGCAATAGAGTGACCCTAAACCCAGTAGTAATAAAGTGACCCCTTATCCTACAAACAATAAGAATTACCTCATACTCTACGAGCAAGAGTGACCCCTTACCCTATGAGCAATAGATCGACTCCTTACTCCATGAGCAATAGAGTGACCCCATACCCAATGAACAATAGAGTGACCACATTATATACCTTATGAGCAAGAGTGACCCCTTACCTATGAGCAATACAGCGACTCCTTACTACCCTATGAGCAATACAGTGATCCCTTGCCCCATTTTTGTTAATAACAGGCATTACTGTGACACCTTAACCCATGAACAAATTAAAGCAACAATTATTATTTATTTTTTATCTTAGCAAAATAATCCAGTAATTATAAGGCAACAATTAGGGGTCAACCTCAATTGGAACAAAGCAAAATCAACAAATACTGATTCCTTGTGTCATTTATCCAGAAAAAAGTCATCTATAATCATAAGCACTAAAAATATATCACCACTTAGTAGCTCGTTTAAGGTTTGTGGTTCTTGTCATTCAATTATGCACTATGGCTCTTTTCCGTCTATTGTGTCAATGTCATATAAATCAATAATGTTGTGTCCTTGTGATTACAAAGCAGAATTTGTTTCATGCATGTACATCATAATGCAGTATGACCTCAGAGCTATAAACCTTGGGAAAGCAAGCTTTAAGGGTGCTTGCACATGGCAGTGTGGGCATTACAAAATCAATTGTAGCTAGGCTGTTATGTTAATCTTTGATTAGCCAGCTGCCCCAATGCTTCCACACATCCAAATTGCAGCTGTGTGTGTTGGCTAGTTTTCACCTGTATTTATATAAGTTTCTGTGTTTGTCTACAGATTCTACCATTTAAGCTTATGACTAAACTGATGCACATAGCTATTTGATTGATGCATGTAGTATTTAATTCCTCATTTTTCTTTATTCCTTTTGAGAAATGGTTCATAGACATGGAACAGCTTCAAGCATTTACATAAATCCTCATTCTATGTTTATTTTCACTTTAGTTGGTTACGACTTACGAAAGCCAGACTACGCTGTATAGTGGATCCTTGAAATTCTTAAAATACCACATTTTAGCTTTCTGAACTATGATGTTTAGTTTTTCCCCACTGGCTTCACTTCAATGAAAGAGCCTGCACTGTTTGCCAAAGTATTCTAAAGAGGCATTACTTTTTAGCATGACGACCATTTACAAAACCAAACTATATACAGGTCCTAGTTAATCGTTATGTTGCCTTGACAAACATTGGCAATAAAGTGATGATTCATAAATATCACCTTAGTATGCACTTAAATTGATAAGAGGGCTACTCCCTCCTGCCCCCTTCCCATCACTATCTCTGTCATACAGGTATTGTCTGGTAAAAATTTTCAACATCATTTAAATGTCAGTGTTCTCAATCAGATAGGTTTCCTATTTTAAAATTCACATATTTTCCCAAATGTTTTCACAGTCGGAAAAATATGGGTGGGACAGCGTCATGTTAAAGACTCAACATCTACCTTATGCGTAAAAAGAAATGCTAGAAATGGCTTTACATGACTCAAGCCATGTACATAAGGAGGAACACAATGAAAGACCAAGGGCATGACACGACAAGGTATTCAGACTAGAATAAAGTGAATTTAAGGGAGCTAAACGCAGGGCAAAGTTAATCTACAAACACACGAAACTTCAGATGTGTATAGCTCATGCAACTTAGTACTTAACTGACCACCCCCTAGGAAATCACTTACTCAAACATCTCACATCTGTGAATACTCCAGATTGCCACAGTTCTACAGGGACTTGTTTTAGGTTATCAAGTACACCTGCATGAAAACAGAAATATTCAGATTATAAATTATCACATAAGAATCAATACCTCCATTTCTAGCTAAATTTACGTAACATTTTATAGTGTCAATTTGTACCAAGTGTCAAGGCTAACTGATTGAGATGTGATTGTCTGATCAGGCCTTTCGAAATAATTGTACTGATACTGTGTTAAGTAATTATTGTAGTTACAATCACGATGATGTATAAGTACACAACTATTATTCATCACAAGGCAAACTCCATTAGCAAAGAAATGGGCCAAAAAATCTAGCCAGACAAACCCTTTACCTGATTACTACCAACTACCAACTACTGATATCCTTTACCCAATAGAAATTTTGTGCACTAGTGAAAAATAAAACAAAACAGAAACACCCACACGAAATATTGGGCTTACATATGATAAAACAAGTAGTTGGGGATATGTTAGTATACATATAACCATGATAAAAACGCTTTAGTTTCTTCAAATTTACTCTTTCACCAGCTGACTCCCACTAAGGTAAAGGGACATGGTTCTACCAAAGTATTAAATAAAAAAGAATTAGGTAAAGGGACATGGTTCTACCAAAGTATTAAATAAAAAAGAATTAGGTAAAGGGACATGGTTCTACCAAAGTATTAAATAAAAAAGAATTAGGTAAAGGGACATGGTTCTACCAAAGTATTAAATAAAAAAGAATTAGGTAAAGGGACATGGTTCTACCAAAGTATTAAATAAAAAAGAATTAGGTAAAGGGACATGGTTCTACCAAAGTATTAAATAAAAAAGAATTAGGTAAAGGGACATGGTTCTATCAAAGTATTAAATAGAAATGTACATAGTTCTACCTGTCTGGCATAGCCAGACCCTTTACCTACCGCATAGCGGGGAAAGGGGTCTGGTCAAATGCAATAGTATGACCTGTTCTGGTTCCCCACGTTAAGTGGGGGAAGCCGCAATGGCCATTAGCTAACCGCGCTATCCTAATAAAATGCGTGTAAAAATCGGATCTCTGCTGCAGCATCCAGACGGGCTAGCAATGGCGACTTGCTGCATATGCAGGAGTGATCTATCTACTGTTCAGGCGAAGAAGCGGAGGAAGAAATTATATGGTATTAGCTAGAAAAGAAGCTGTGACGTTATTAAGCTTCACAAAATATCTGAGCTGGAGCAACAACTCAAGCTGTTAGATCAGAGTGACTTCCACATATAGCTTCTTTCATGTTTTCTTTCAGTGACACCAAATAACTGCATGCTCTCCCTCATTGCACTTTCTGCATCCACACTTTAATTAACAAGCTAAAAAAATGAAACGTGTGCTGCAGAATTGTGCGCATTTTGTGGTAACATTTCACGCACCAATGTATGATGAGTCAGCAGAACAGGTCATACTATTGCATTTGACCAGACTAAGTTCTACCAAAGTATAAGGTAAAGGGACATGGTTCTACCAAAAGTATTAGGTAAAAAAGTATTAGGTAAAGGAACATGGTTCTACCCTTTACCCACTAACTATGTATTGGTTCTACCAAAAGTATTAGGTAAAAAAAGTAATAGGTAAAGGGACATGTAATAGGTAAAGGGACATGTAATAGGTAAAGGGACATGATTCTCTCCTTTACCCACTAACTATGTATTAGGTAAAGGTACACAATCCCCACTACTACTTCTCCCCACGCTCGCTAGCTCGCTAGCTACGAATAGTCTGGAGGCGCGCAGTAATTTAAACAAACTTACAGATAGTCAATACAATAGGAAAATATGTTTAATGAAGTCACACTAACACAACTTACTTGTTGGATGTCCCCATCACAACCCCCACTACTTCTCCCCACGCTCGCTAGCTAGCTACGAATAGTCTGGCCTGGAGCGGCGCGCAGTAATTTAAACAAACTTACTCCGCCCAATCTGCACGCATGCTCTTCAATTCCTCAGTTTTTAGCTTCGGATATTGTGGGCCGGGAAAAAATACGCGACGACGTCTCTACTGACTTACTTGTGGACGTATACTCTATGACGCGATGACGGGAGGGGGCTCAGCTGCCATGCATGTTTTAACAAGGAAAGTTATAAAAGGTGAGTTTTAATGTTTTTGGCACATATAACCCATAGCCAGCACTTTGAATTAGGGGTTCTAATTTTGCACCGAAAGCCACATCCACTGTTCTGTTTTCTTCAATCATTTTTACACATAATTAAAAATTTTGATGTAGATAGCTATCTATATTGATGACACTAATTTAGTCTCTATAGCTAAGTTCATTGAATACTGAATAAACAAGGCCGTAGGAAGCAAATTTCAAGTGGTCTGGCCAGGAAATGGGAGTGGTCTCAATAAAGTTCAAAATCGTAATTTTAGAAATACAATAAAATACAAAAACACTAAAGTTTAAAATTTATACGAATGGTCCTTAGTTTGGCCTTTCTTGAGAGCCCGCAGGAGATGCTATTAGCTATTTTCTTCTATTGTATCCAAGGAGGCAGAGGTCTGGCAGAGCACTACACCTTTGAATGGAGGAAAGGCCATTTAGAAAACCGGAGGTAACTCCCTCCTTAACTTAATACGGGCCTATCCTTCCCAAAACTTTGGTTCAGGAAAGTCTAAGTTGCGTGGCTGGTGTCGAACAGCACGCGGTAATGAACCTCTGAGTAGTGTAAGCAGTAAGCGGGTGAGGTCGGGGTGTGGTCTCGCAGAAAAAGTGGTCGGGCCAAAACCCAACCAGCCATACCACTTCCTACGGCCTTGATGAATACTTAACTGATAGTGGCAGAGACAGCATATGGAAAGTGGGAGGGGGGAGGTGCTAAGACGACCACCTGTCAGGTTGGCTATCATACACTGAGAGTGCATCATGTTATACATGAATAGCTAGTACTTTTAAGAGTATATGAAATTTGATTGCTGTAATTGACTTTAACCTCTATGAAATATTCTCAAATTCCTTTATCCCACAATATGGGGGGGAGGGGGGAGTCCCCCTCCTAAAAAGTAAGGGGGCTCAAGCCCTCATCTGCCCCCTGGATTCTCTGCCACTGTGATAGTGCAATGATGGGTGTGGTAGGTAGGATTGGTAGGGGTTGGATAGGTGGAGTAATTGGGTAAGGTTAGTTGGGTGGGTTGGGCGGGTGTCATTTCCTTCAGTGCATCAGTCTGTAGTAGTACTGGGTTGGTTAGGATTAGATGGACCTTACTGAAGTTTAGATTTAATCATCTGTCCCAATGTGTTTGATTGATCGCAACCCTTCACAATCGTTTTTATCGTGTTGTTGTAGATGGTCTTTGTAGCTGCGTTACAGGTGTTGTGTCTGCCTCTCTCTTCATCGTGGTCCATGCTCCCTGCTACTGTGAAGCTATCTCGGGGGATGGGGGTGGTTGTGTGGGAGTGGCTTCTCCTGGTTCAGTGCTTCTGTCCGGTTGTCGCTTAATCGGTTAGTGTTGTTTCTTGTTGTGTGCCTTGTGGAGGTGACTCTTTAGAAACATGGTGGTGGGGGGTATGGTAGTGTTCGGCTGCGGGGGTGGTGGTTGGGGGTGTGGTTCTGTGACGTCACCTGTGGGTCCATTTCCTGTCGGCCATTGTGTGGTGGGTGCAGATGATGGGTGTGGCTTCCTGTTGATGAGCTGGTTTCTGATATAGTTCATAGCAACCATTGAAAAATAGGGGGGAAACAGAAGTGGTGGAAATAATAGCAAGTTTGTTATGTATTCTTTGTGTAACAATTAGCTACAACTTTACTCTTATTGCACTTAGCTAATTAGCTGTAAGTAAGGAGCGTAGGTAGCGAGCTATAATATACAAAATGTTTTGGTTTTGTTACGAACGTTTGAGGTTTAGTAGCAGTTGCGACAGAAGCGTTTCCTAGCTAGGTTTGCAACTCAGTAGTTAAACATTTATAACAAAACAATTGGAACTTGGCCAGGGTTTACTTTAGTACCTACACCGCGACGTGTTAACCTTATTTTGTACGCAGGGATAGGTGGCTATCTAGACCTATTTTTACCATAAAAAATATATTTAGCTATCAGCTATACTTGAATCGTGTAAGCTAACACTTGCTAGATTAATTTAAAGATTATAGTTTTGGGTGCATTACGGTTACATTTCTGTTTTGTTGAAACAGCACATTTAATGAATAAAAGACAGACTCTTTCCCTGCCATTCCAGCAGCCGTACTACTGCAAATAGAAATTTCAAGCGGTAACTAGCTATGCCCGCGGGCTATAAATTAGTTAAAACCAATATTTTTTTATAACTAATATCCTGGCTCTATTTTACACCTTGTCTTGGATATGTGGCTTCCCCTCCCACTACATACATAGAACCCTGAAGATGTAAGCAGTTGTGAGGGCTTTTAAGAGTATTGCTGGATTTTATTTCTCTAACTGAGCTGGTCATCCGGTAGGAAAAAAAATTGGCACAATATGTGTGGACAGTACCATTTGATTGGTGAATCCTGCTTGTCTTGGCTAATACCTCATCACGATGATAGCCCAGTTGCCTAACTGTGTTTGTTGATTAGGTTTGTGGTACTTTAGATAGGTGTTGCACAATTACCACTGAGTGTTCACACCTATGGTGATCTCGCTGAAACAATAGAATATCCAGTGTGTGAGTGTTGCCAGTTTTGTGCTTATTATTTTGTATCGCTAAGGCTTATTCCATTTAATGCACTCCCAACGTGTGGATAGAACCTAAGTTAATATTATTACGGTTTGTTAATCAGTGAGTTTGTGATAGTAATGACTGTTGTCTGAAAAATGATTCACCAAATTGAGGGAACATCAGATCACAATGAGACAAAAGGAATTTTGTTGGACATATATATTTTTGTTGTCATCACTTACCTGGCAGTTCTGTTTGAAGTATTAATGCAGCCGCAATTACAGAAAAATGTATACATTTGTGTTTAATTTGGAATATTTTAAAAAAAAATTCCGTAATTGCATTTTTTTTAGCTACATAGATTACTGGTAGAACCTCTCGTATCCGGACTCCTCACCTCTATTATCCAGGTGCCTAAATCTGGACAAAATCAATTAAATGAGTTGGTGGATTGACATTCTAGTGACCTTTCCAGACATAACTAGATTGAAAATACTTTGTCTCAGAGATACGGTCACTTTCAGAGTTACCGGCACCCACTGGTCCCAAGGCGCCCGGATAAGAAAGGTTCTACTGTATATATATTTATTGCAGCCTTGATATTTTTAGCTTGAATATTTCTGCATCACGCGAGCGTTCTGTATTTTCCCATAATTGTATGCTTGTTATTGAATGCAAGTAGAATCAATTAGAATTGTATTGTAACCGATTAAGAAAAAATATCAAGGCAGCAATGAATCACTTATCACACTCGTTGTACAATATGGGAATGATATTTTACTCTCACGCAATATTTCACTTTCTCTTCGGCTCATGAAAATATTTTGCATGCTTCTAAAATATTTTCCAATATTGCACTCCGACTCGTGCTACAAGTATTATGTATGTATTTGCAATGTATTTCAATACTCTGGTTGAATATTAGCTGGCCTCAAAATTTTCAATCTGTATTTGTGACCGTCTACAGGAAAACCGGGCACAACGCAGCACCCTTTGAAAAAATTTTTTGCACTTACAGAGTTGTCGGCGTCCAGATATTGAGCTCTCCAAGTTTTATCGTCGTAGCTTAAGTCGTTCCCGCTATAATAGATTTAACCGTTCCCTTCCGTCGGCTTGAAACAATACATTTTTAAGAAATCGATCGATCTTTTCTCGATATTTACGTTCGCCGCGTTGTGCCCAGTTTTCCTGTAGACGGTCACATTTTATCATAACACTGTATTATTGTAGTATTGTGTCATTGAAATAATAATAGAGATGTTGTTGTTTTTGTTGTTGTTATGCTATCAATGTCTACTGTGAGCCTGAACACATGATATGAAAATAGATATTGAATTATGCATGATTGTGGCGTGATGAAGGTGGTGGGATTAGGTTACATATCACAAATTGTATAAGTTCAGATTGGAAGTTGATTTTAGGCCTGAATATTATATATAATATATATATATATATTTTTTTTTGGTTTTTATGTAGCTTGATGGACTGAAGTCTTGTGACACTGAAGCTGTGAACTCTGATGACCAGTACATAAAATCCAACATCTTTATTGTCACTTTGTGTGTTATATAATATGTATTCTATTGTAATGAATAACTTTTCTTTTTTTTAATTATTGTTTATTATTGTTACCGGTAATATTATTATAATGATTAATAACATTGATTTTATGATCACAGCAAAAAAGGAGAATGTAAATTGGTAAATATTAGCTATTATAAAAATGAAGGTCACTCGACGCTGCTGATTGTCCCCAGGATAGCCACATAGTTCGCTCTTTATTAAATTAAAATGCACTCTAATAAACTAATTTGACTTGACGTCTTGGAAAGGTTGGGGTTGTCCAAGCATAGGGAGTTGGGTCATCTGAACATTTACAAAATACTGGTAGTTCATTATCTAATAAGTTTTACTAGAATGAAGAACAATAATACTGGAGACATTCCCTTCACACGTTTGATACAGATTAGTGCATAGCATACCACCTCGAATCATAAAATCAGCAACATGCATGTTTGAATATAAGTTACTACACTATCAGACTATACATTATAGATGAACATGTTAGGCAAACTATGAAACAACTTATATACAGTGAAGTCTCCGATAAAGGACACTCCGACAAAGGGACAATGTATTGATAATCTCTCTCAGAAAGACAAACCTGAAGTCCCCCAAAATTAATTCCTGTACCAAAATAATGCAAATAGAATCTCCCAAGGACAATCCCTCTACAAGGGACGAAATGCGCTGAATTTATATAGCTCCCGAAGTGTCCTTTATCCGGAGACTCCACTGTATATATTTGAATTGTAAATTGGTGCGCACACACACACACACTTATATATACGTATACTTATTATACTGAGTACGGAAAAACATTTAATAGCACACCATTATTTTAACGTGCCAAATTGGAGTGATAATATGGTGAGAGAACCCACATGTATTTGCAGTAAGTGATTTCTTGTACTTCTCGTGATATTATTACTCCACCAGTTACAATTTTTTTCCATTGATTTTCCATTGATTTTGCTCACTACGCAAATGCATGAGTAGTGATGTGGAAATCATTGCATGAGTAGAAGTATAATTATGATGCATAGTTTACAACACAATCATAAGTGATTAATTTTCTTCTTTTAATGTTCCAGAATGTGGAGTTTCACCATAGAGCATTTGTGTTTAATATGGGAAATTATAACACACTAATATGTGGAAATACTTTGATAATATCAAGGGTACAATAAATACAATATTGAATCCTATTGGATTATCAAATGCTTGCACATGATAAAGCAGTAGCCATAATGTGTTCCAATGCCATACGTAGCAAAGATTGTGGTTGAGCACTGTTTTTGTGCTTCCAAGTTCTTATGCTGATTATTGTATACAATTAGTACTTTCGAGGCAATGTTAGAAACTGTCTAATATCCACGTAGGTATATTTTATGCATATGTATGAATTGAATAAAAACCACCAGGTAACATCTAGCAACATGAATGCACAATACAAACATACATACACACACAGCAAATTATATATTTAATTTGGTAGATGTTTTTTAATGAACTTATCTTTCCGACAATTTAACTACATACTGTAGAATGTCAGTTATCCGAAAACAACCAAAACTCAATAGTGGCACGTGCAGTCACGAATAATTTGCTTGACCACACCCTCTCATAGCAGCACTCTACAATACATTTTTCTATAGGATTCAGTTATCCGAACACCCCTCGATCCTAGTGTGTGACATTCTCTAATCAGTCACACAAGAACTGGAGAAAACAAGTATTTTGTACAACAATGCGCACCTCACTGGTGAGGACAATTATTGTGTGTGTGTGTGTGTATGTGTGTGCAGAACTGAGAAGATATACAATAATTTATTCAACTGTCAGACTGGTTTGTTACCACACTATAACACAACCTATCCTCTGCCTGGCGTATGTTCACAGGAAGTGTATTACCAACAGTTGTATATTCATCACTGACAAAATTTGGTAAATATATCTTTTTATCTTTTTCAGCAAGCTGGCTCCCTTCGCAAAATCAATTAATACAGCCACTCCTTGCATGTTTTGAGCTATCATTGACAGAGCACCGCAGGGATAACAGCCTCGCATATGGCACATCCCATCATAAAAGAAAACTTGACAGCTCCATGGAGCATATATTATGTGTGAGTGAGTGTGTGTGTATGTGATGTGACATGTAGTGTATGTGGAAGGAACTTCGCACGGCCTGGAGACCTCAAATGACACAAGTGTTTACAAGAACGACAGAAACCAGTGAAGGACCAGCAAGGCGCTGTACAATGTGGAGTATGCCAGCGATGGTTTGGAAGTGCCAGCGGTCTTGCTGTTCATCGGCGCACCCATAATCCCCAGCCGAGTTGAGGCTCTACTCACCCTCCATTGGAGGGACGCATGACCCGTTGTGGGCAGTATTGAGACAAGACAAGTATGCACGTGTGTGTGTGTGCGTGTGCGTCCAAACTGTGTGCTTGTTTTTCACATATCTTAACATGTTTATACTTTATACCACCACCCTCATGTCACCATGTTATTTATTGTTTGTCATCCACTGATGAAAGTCACTGTTAGTGTAATGAACCGAATTACAACAAAGAAAGGCTAGTGGAGTTTCAATAAAAACCTTGTTATATCTATCCCTAGCCAAACAGGTATATTTAAAGTAATAAATGTGTATGCTTGCATGCAAAATTTGATAGGTAGGCAAAGTAGAAGCATTCATTTCTGATATATTGCCCACATGTATCGACTGGTTGCACCATTGGATATTCACATTTAAATAAATTTTTATTTTGAATAACTGAAACTGGCAATATTAAAATAATGTATGAATATGACTACAAAATACCACAAAAAAAAACAGCTGGAAATTTTGAAACAAGGAATCAATTTAGTTATAATAGTTACTTAGATATCCTGGACATCTTCTCTATAGAAGAATCCTGAAACAGATAATACAACAATTCACTAATAAGTTCACTTCAAGCATAGAAGTATTGCACAAGTCAAAGAACAATAATGAGGAAATGTTAGTGAGCAAGCATTACTGCATCCTACTCGGACCAAGATGTACGAATAAAAACTAAAAGTATTGCATACCCACAGTGACAACACAACTCAGGATTAGGGCTACTAACTGCTATTATTAATAAAAAGAGGCTCTAAACGGTGATTGCTAAAAAGAATAATAATAGTAGTACAATTACTAAATTTACCCAAATTATGTTTTCTGTTTAACAAGAAAGTTCACAAACTGAGACTGAGCAGATGACCCCACATATCAATAACCTATAACCACGTATGAAAGCAGCCGCAATAATATGCGGTCAGGTTGTGGATGCGATTTCAACTTACATCATGCACATACTTTGTAGGATTTTTCAATGTTTCGGGTTGTAACTCTACAACTAATCATACGCTATTTCTGAAAAGTAATTTTCAGCCTGAATTCATAATTCATCCTTTAATGTAGACTTTAGGAGCCCAAAGCATTACAGAAACTTCGAAAATAGTTTTCAGTCAAACAAAAAAAAAAAATGCTTTCTGAGGTACTCAAGATCGATGACCTCGCGATATAAGTCAGGAACAAATGTGTTAAGCAGGAAGCACCGTACATAGACATTAAAGTTTCATTTGCGCATGTGTCGTTTCCCGTCCCCAAGCAAAAATTCCTGTATGAATCCCTGACTTGGGTAAAAAAAACAAAACAAAAAAAACACGCAAACAAACAGAACAACTGTAATTTGCTTAATATCAATCCTTTATGGGTACCCCCAAGTGATAGTGTGTGTTTGTGTGTGTGTGCAAACCACAATATCACAAAGAAGGTCGTGAATATACCATTTAATTTTTAATCTATATGATACTCCCAGTAGTAGTACCACCATCATGAGTTTGGCATGAGTACTAATACCCAACACATGCTTGTAATTCAACATGTACCATCCACCCCCAACCAAACCATAGTGGTTGACCAGTGTCTACAAATAGCAGCTGCTTTTGTATGTGCCAGAAGACAGGAGGCTCTGCTAAATCATAGTGGTTAGTACAGAGTCTCTGTCTTCTAACATACTCACACATGCACTTTTTTCCTTTTTTTTTTTATAAACTCTTCATTTTTATTATGAGGGGTGAGGGTGTTCCAAGATCAATTTGTCCACTGACCTGACAACAGTCAGGCACAATCCCCTGGACTCACACACAAGTTATACATGATACACATTTAAAAAAAAGAAGGGAAAAAAAATGAAGGAAGGGAGAGAGGAACGGATGGAGGAAGAAAGGAATAAGGAGAAAGAGAGAAAAGATGAAGCAAAATATAGTTTGGACAATGGCAAACACACACACACACAATACACACAACACATACATAGAGGTTAAGAATACACAAAATATAGTTTGGATAATGAGTTAATTGTTGCTTTTATTGTTTCTACATTTCTATATATAATAATTCACACACACACACACACACACTTTTTTTTGTTAAATTTACATTATAATTAATGAGGGGTGACTTCCAAGTTAAGCGGGAGGGAGGATAAAGAGGACAATGACAAAAAAGATGAAGCAAACAAACACACATACAACACATACATAGAGGTTAGATACACACTAAACAAAAAAAATAAGGAAGGGATAGAGGGAGGAAGGGAGGGACCGAAATTAATAAAAAGGAAAGAAAGAGAGAAAAAATAAGCAACTGAAAGTAAAAATAAAGGAACACACACACACACTACTGATTTAAATAACAACAGTCAGGCGCAATCCCCTGGACTTTTACAGAGGTTGATAATACATGATACACACTGTAGCAAGCACTTGAAATGGTAAGGCCAGGAAGTGGGTGCAGTCAAGCTATGATAAGTGTGGCTCTTGAATAATATGGGATGTTAACAAGACTTATATTGAAAGAGAAGATGAGGTCATATGTGCCACAAACAATCCAGTTCAGCAGCATGCATGTAGCATATGCCCAGTTAAATATCTGACACACCCCAGTGTTTCATACAGGGGGGGAGCCCTGGGATCTCCCCCCCCCCCCCCCCCCCCCAAACTCTTTTCTTTACACAAACTTTTATAATAGAATAATATACCAATTACAGTCTAATGCGCCTATTTTTTTCTTTAAAAATGTCCAGAATTTCACTTAAGTTTAGGCCTTCAATAGCAATTCTCATAAGGTGAGTCAAGTTTTCATCAGACAAGCGATTCCTTGGCCTGGTCTTTATCATCTTCATGTGACTAAACGATCTTTCGACGGTTGCTGTTCCAACTGAAAGTGCTAGTAAAACGTATACTCTCCCATCCCAGTTAACCCACACACAACATCTCCCCCCCCCCTCCCCCAAACTGAAAATCCTGTATGAAACCCTGCACCCACTCTTAAACTCAAAAGTGGTCCGATCAAAGTCGGATCTGCCAGATCACTTGCTACGACCATGCACACACACACACCCGCACATACACACACACACACACATACACACATGCATACACACACATACACACACATACATACACACATATACATACATACACACATACATACACACACACATACATACACTCACACACATACACACCACACACACACATACTGTACAATAGAATAAAAATTAAGTTGTGAAAGATTGAACTAGTTTAATGGTAAGTTGAAACAAAGTATCTGAAAATTGTCATGTCGTATGTCTAGTATGTAGTACGTTTTCACAAGATGGCGAGCAAATTTCTCTATAAAAGACTTATCGTAGCAAATAGTTTTCTCCAGATGACAGTAATAGTAATAATAATAATAAAATAATACTAATAAAAAAATAAATAATAATAATAATAATAATTATAACAACAACAATGATAACAATAACAATAATAATAACATAATGATGATAATATTAATAATAAAATACAAATAATAGTCATAATAATACTAATAATAATCATAATAATAACAATCATAATAATAATAATAATGATAATAATAATAATAATGATAATAATAATAATAATAATAATAATAATTAATGTAATAATTAATCAATAATAAGAATAATAATAATAATAATGATAATAATTAGTAATAATAATATAATAATAATAATAGAGTAATAATAATAATGATAATAATAATAATAATCATAATGATAATAATAATGATAATAATAATAATAATAATAATAATAGTTAATAATAATAATAAAATAATTAGTAATAATAAGAATGAAATAATATAATAAGAATAATAGTAATAATAATAATGATAAAGAATAATAGTAATAATACTAATGATAATAAATAATAATAATAATAATACTAGTATAATTAATAATGATAATAATAATAATAAATAATAATAATAGTAATAATAATAATAATAATAATAATAATAAATAATAGTAATAATATAATGATAAAATCATAATTAATTCATAATAGTCAAATAATTAATGATAATAATAATATATAATAATAATAATAGTAATAATAATAATAGTAATAATAATAATAATAATAATAATAATAATAATAATAATAATAGTAATAATAATAATGATAATAATAATAATAATAATAGTAATAATAATAATGATAATAATAATAATAATAATAATAATAATAGTAATAATAATAATGATAATAATAATAATAATAATAATAGTAATAATAATAATGATAATAATAATAATAATAATAATAATAGTAATAATAGCAACAACAACAACAATAATAAATAGATTTGAAGTTTATACCAGACAGATAGTTTTTTTCTTCCTTTTTTAAAACTTCTCCGCATTATAGGTCGTATGTGTGTTACATGTAAATAATTAACCAACTCAAATTTAAGAAACAGTACTATGTTGAATTTGGTAATACATGTATGTAGTATGTAAATCATTGCATCTTTAGAAACACCTCATTATCTTCCCCTTCTTACATAAACTCTCAGATTAAAAACATCACGTGTTTTATAGCTCTCCACAGCTAAACTGATATGTCCAATATGCCCAGTAGATGATACTGCCAGACTCAACATGAAGTTGAGGCATTACATGGAACACATCAGGGAACACCATGCTCTATCAACAACATTTTCCATTACCTGTGGTATGAATGGATGTCTCCGACACTTCAAAAACTTCCTTAGTTTTAGAACGCACGTGTATCAATGGCACGGAGGTGACAGTGATATTTCCAACAACCCCACCATCTACATGGTCCCTGCTCATCAAACTCCTCTAGAACAGCAGCGCATTCCATACCACACTGAAGAGGAAGTATACCAGAATGAAATTTCCTCCTTCAGTGATAATGGTAAAAACCTATACACATTATACATTGTAAGTTACCTTTCACAATGTTGATGTGTATTTCAGATCATACTGTTGATGAATCCCAACCAGATAATCTCTCTAGAACAGCTGCAACATTTGTTCTACAAACAAAAGAACACCATAAGCTCACACAAAATGCAATGCAGGGAATAATCCAAGGAGTAACATGTTTAATGCAGGTACTATAAGCGGGGACTGTACTGTAGAGTAAAGACAAAATTTGCTCACTGCTATAAATGTTATTTTAGGAACATTTGAAGCACTTGCATATTAAAGTGAGTGAGGAGCTATCACAAGCTGGAGTCTCACCGGGCAAGATGGATGCATTGGATCAACTCTTCAATGATGACAGTCCTTACGCCAATCCATTCAGTGAAGTCTTCACAAAGCACAAGCAGCTTGAATATCTACGCAAGCATTTCAAATTCATAGTCAGTTTTGTAACACTTGAAATCTAGATGGGTGAAATAAAAAAAAAAAATCTACCTAGGATCCTGAGAAGATTGTGCTTGGTGAACATCCTGTGTGGAAAGGCTGTGGAAGACTTCGAAGATGCATCATCAAAAAAGATGAACTCATATACGTACCCATAGACAAGACTTTACAAAGCCTCTTACAATCATCCACTCTAAGGATGGAGGTAAAATAATAGCCCTAATACACAAAGGAGAGATTATATGTTACTGAACAATGTAGTGGTGTTACATGGTTCATGTATGTACATACTAGTTACATATACTTTTAGGTTAATAAGGCAGCTGCTTCTACAACCACAGGGTGGCTAGGGGATTACACAGATGGGTCTCACTATAGAAGACATCCCTTATTTTCCACTGCATCACCATCCTTACAGATATTTCTGTACTACGATGATCTAGAAGTGTGCAATCCCCTGGGCTCAAAAGCAAAAGTTCACAAATTAAGTATGTCAAAGCTACCAGTAAACACAATCAAGAGTACACACCAGAGTCATTTATAAATGAATATCATAACGTTGTAATTATTAATTGCTGCTGAAATATAATAGTCACACAGCTTTCACATTATGTTTAATTTATCAATAACTTCTAATTTCTGTATACTATACCACATCATCTACTTACATCTCACTCCAGGTATCTTCTACTTCACACTGGGAAATGTACCACCAACACAGAGATCACGGTTGTCATCTATCCATCTGGTAGCTCTGCTGAAAGAGAAACATTTAAAAAAATATGGAATGGTTCTCGTTCTACAACCAATTGTTCGTGATCTTAAAAAATTAGTAAGTGTAACATTGACATGACATATACAAAAATATAAACCAAGGGATGTTTTAGGAAATTGGACGAACCTTTGATATAAAAGGAGAAAAAAAGAAGTACTTTGGAGCATTATGTGCCATATCAGCGGACAATCTGGCTAGTCTGGCACTCGGAGGATTCAAAGAAAGCTGTACAGCTTACAGAATGTGCAGACAGTGCATGGCAACAAAGGATTCAGCCAAAACTAAGGTAAGCAAAGAGGAATTTTTAATGGGGAGGTGCTTTTTAATTTTACCGAAACATGATTTTTTGCGACATATCAAGTTTAATTAGACCATAATATCATTACGGACTATTAAATAGTAATTACCATATTGATCAGAGTGTACAGAAAAGATGACAGAATGAACAACAAAAACTTAACCAAAGAGGAGATATGTTGTAGAAAAAATATAAATTTGAATGAATGAAAACTTACTCTTCTGTACAGAAATAATGAGATGTGTGAATTGGCCTAATCAGTCCTGACGTTCCAAAATGTGTACCTTTTGATTGCCTGATTTCTCTTTCTCAAATGATTATCAAAGCTTTAAACTTTGCACAGACATTCAGTAATTGCAAGTTGTACTCAAAGCTTTAAACTTTGCACACACATTCAGTAATTGCAAGTTGTACTCACACTAAGGGTCTAATTCTTGCCGGCTGATTTATTAAAAAAATTATTAAAAAATAGCAGGATTTTTTTACCAATTTTTTTTAGGAAAAATGAGAATTAACTTTTGTAATACAATTACTAAAAATAAAGTGAATGAATGTTACCTGACATCTAAAATATATAGGTACTGTTTGGGACTTTGAAATTTGAGATAATTCACTTTGTATTATACGTAATTTATTAGTTGATTGCATTTTTTCCATATTTGATCATAACTTTGCTAAAAATGTGTCTTTTTTCTTATTTTATATCTTAAAATGAACAGTAGTGAAATAACTCCAACTTGAATTATGAAAATTATAATTAGCTCTGCCAATCAAAAGTTATTGGGAAAATATTGACGACCCCTTACCAAATACGTGCAGGTGTTGGTTTAAAAAAAAAAATATTGAAATTATAACTTAATGATCCAGCTGACACGGAATTTTTGTAGGCAGCTACAGTATTGATTTAGGTGCCTGGGTAATATAGGTGCCCTTATCTAAGGTGTCCAGATAAGAGAGGTTCTACTGTATTAAAAACACAGAGCCCACTCATCCAAAGAAATCATTGCCCCCTGACAATTATTTTGCTGACTTCATTCCAAGTTACCTAGTCCAATTATCACACAAGTCTTGCATCCTCCCACAACTTCTCTCAGTTAAAAAAATCTGTTAATGCTCAATTAGTTGGTCCTTGTGTGTGTGTGCGTGCATGCGTGTGTGTGTGTGTGTGCGTGCATGTGTGTGTGTGTGTGTGCGTGTGCTATATCCAAATATTTAAAAACTGCAACCAATGCTACTTCAATACATAGTTCAAAGAAGAAGATTTCATCCTAAGGGACCCCACTACCCACAGGCAATATTGTGTACAAGCAGAGAGTTCTTCTGAGGCATCAAAACAGTATGGGATCAAAAGAAACTCACACCTTAATGAATTGAGGTACACTACATAATGTGGTTTTCCACAACATATAAACGTACTGTTTTCTTCTCTTTTCATGAAAGGTATTTCCATGTCTGCGATGGTGGATTGATCCCTGACATCATGCATGACATACTGGAAGGAGCTCTACAATATGAAATAAAGTTGATGATAAAAATAATGGTGGAAGTGAAACAGTATTTTACTCTTGGTAAGCACAAACTAATTCCGGTTTCTTTTAAATACTTGCTGTTTCCCATAGATTTGTTAAACACAAGGCTAACCAACACTGAGCTGGGTTACATGGAGGCTAGTGACAAGTGCTCCCTCATAGATGCTACAACTTTATTTAGCAATGGCCACACTCTCAGACAATCAGGTATTTATGTAAATAGACTCACACATGCTATATATGTAAGTAATAGCTCGACATATAGTACTACTGTATTTAGAAATATAGCAGAGTAATAGCTGGAGTGCCTGTACATGGTTTATGAGTGCCATAAAGCTAAAATAGTACGGCTGGCGCAGTGATGTGATTGTGAAATAAGGGCATTTAATGTATTAAGTGATATCACTGCGTTACACCTGAGAGTGTCTCGCTCACTTTGCTCGCTCACCAATAGCCCTTATCACACAATTAGCATATGGGTTATAGTAGTCATCCTAGTGTCAAAAGCGGATCTCGAAGACAATAGCCATCTAAGTGGACCTTACACTTACAGTTGTCACCCTGCATATTTGAGTAAAATATCAAGCAGTTAAACTGTGCAATCACAAAATCATGGGCTACACATTGACAAACTCACCCATTACATTATCCTATGGGCGAATTCCACAGTGTACTACAGTAGAGTGTCAGTAATCTGGATGCCAGTCAGTTATCTCCGGACACCCTAAATGCAATAGCAAATGGTCACACCCTTCCATAGTGCTCATATAGAGATATCCAGAATATTCACCTATCTGGATACCCTCTGGTGCAATAATGTCCAGATAACTAACGTTCTACTCTATTGTCAATATTATTATTATTATTCCTTTTTTTAATTTATTTTGCGTACCTACGTACACAGCTGCCCAAATGTGGCTACTAGGAAGAATCCTACCTATTGTCATCGGGGATCTAGTTCCAGAAGGAGATCCTTACTGGGAGAACTATCTCATAATGATGCGGATAGTAGACATTTTGTTTAGTCCAAGAACAACAGAGGATCTAATTGGATATTTATCACAAAAAATCTACCTGCACCATTCTCAGTTCAAGGACTTATATCCGAATGACAGCATCATACCAAAGATGCACTTCATGGTACACATGCCACGACTCACACTGCAGTAAGTACAACTGCTATTATAGGAATTCATATTACTTTAGTGACAAAAACCCCTTATCAGAAAAGTGTAGTCCCTATCCATATTTCTTTTTACCAATGCTGTCTATGACTTTTATATGATACCCATTGAAAAAATTTACTTTCGAACGTAGAGTCACTCGAATGATGACATGGACATGGTTATTTTTGCAAATCTGACTGCGATTTGAACGTCTTAGACTTATTGGTGTATTATATATATCGTTATCCTCACTGTTTTGTAAAACATCCAAAAAAATAATTAACGTTTCCTATGAAATGACCCTCAAAAACATTGCTATATTAAAAAAAAATTGCGATTAATTTCATCACTGCACATTTAGCTATCTTGTCTCATATAGTGCTAGCTTAATGAAATTATTCTAGGTTTGTTATTGCATCCTTTGGTACACTCAAACAATTATTGAAGATAAATTGTAAGTCAATTCTATTAGAGTACTTAAACAAAGTCAGTCTAGTTTGGGAGGGACATCCTGCATAAATGTGTTTTAAGCACGACTGACATGTAACAGTAGAGGTATGTGGCCGTTACTTTCACTGACTAAACTTGCACACTAATTGTGTCTTATTTTAGATTTGGTCCACTTGTTTATCACTGGACCATGAGGTATGAAGCTAAGCATTCATACTTCAAAAGCATGACACACACGCTGGGAAATTATGTCAACATACCATACTCCTTGGCCATGCGCTACCAGCAGTATGTGTGCTACACGCAGAACATCACACAAGACTGCCAGAAAGACCATATCACTACTGGTCCAGGTGGGAGAACATATTCCTATATGATCACCTGCAAATGTATATTACAAAATGAACCAACTATGTATATGTATATAGCTTTCCCTGTAGCAACCACTGAACTGCCAGATAACATATCAGCCTTCAATGTCTTTGAGTAAGCAATACGTATTGTGAAATTCTTATAACCATAACTATTACCATTATAGGACGAAGTGGGCTAAAGTTCATGGGACCACATACAAAAGGAATGCTACTGTTATTTTAAACAAAGATGAGGATATTATTGAAGCACTTCAAATTCACAAAATACTAGTAGTTAACGAAACTGAAATATATTTTTATGGAAATGCACACAAACTGGACCAATATCACAGACACTACCGGACGCACACCCTGACAGATTTGAACAAACACATCCATGTATGTTATGACAAATTATATCACCACATTGTTATGCACCCAAGAACTACCAGAGTACTTCCACAGGACACCATCATTTTATTACCTCATTACATTTCATAAATTTCATTTGTTGCCACTTACTCAATATTTCCTGTTTTTATATATTCCAAACAATCACTTCAAAACTTCTTAACTGTTGTAAGAGCAGTCTAAACAAATAAGGTTCACTAGAATAAGTGCCTACTAATGGGAAATGCTCTGATCTAAAATAGTTTTACTGGGCAGCAGTGCGTTGAGCTCAGAGCTCAGTTGAGCTCGTGTGCTTGAACGTAATGACTGAAAAGTGCTAGTCTTTTAACAAAGTAAATGACCTGGTAGATCTACATACACATTGCTTCGCTAATAAAATTTTCTACCACGCACATCAACTCCAGCTCTTTCATTTTCAATCAAGGGAGTCTCTCCCGCGCGCCTCTTTCTCCAACAAATTACCACACCCCCTAATAGTTTTGCTAATTGGTGGGTGACAGCTGAGTAGAAACCCTTTACCAATAAGTTGAGTATAAGAAACCCTTTACCCATTATGAGGGTTAGAGTTAAACCCTTTACCATAATTTCTAATAAAAGTATAAGAAGCTTGTTGGCTGGTTTTGTCTCGGGGAAAGGGGACAAGAAAGCTTCATGGTCCACTGATGATGTTTTGTAAGTTAACTGTGGTTCATACACGTGTTGTCGTGTTGTTTTGTGTGGGAGGGTGTTATTATCCAAACCTTGGCAGAACTCGCAACCAAAATCCATAGAAGTGATCGAGTCCTGGTTGAAGATTGTGTCCATATGCATGAGATTATAGTAACAAAACAAGTAGCTATGTAGTTAAACTAAGATAGCAAGCCCCTACAGGTACCTGTCTGTATCTCTTAATAAATTTTAGGGGGCGTGACTTTTTCTAGAAAAGCCAGACCCTTTGCTCGTTTTCCATACTGCAAACCTTAGCTATTGTCCACAGTATTGTTGATAAATTGTGTAGCTATAGTAACAGTGATTTGTGTGAAATATATATAGGTTTTGCTTGAGAGCTTGATATGCCAGCCAAGTGTGTGAAACTCGCGCGTGATGAGTGAGAGTTGAGAGGTCTGCCTAAGTGAGAGTCAGATTAAATAAATAGGCTTAGCTTAAAAATTATTACTAAATGGTAGTAGCTATGTATTGCGTAGTATGTTCAACTTGATCACGAACAAAAGGTCTTCCTAAATCTACGTAAATGAAACCTTAGTGGTATACACATTTGCACTTCATAGTTAGAACTACTGCTTTGATGGACATAGCTATAAAAACATCATATGCACCTTATGCTTTTAAGTAGATAAGTAATGGTTGTTGATAGAGCTGGGCGATCACAGGCGATACAATATTATCTTGAATTATCACAATATAGCGATATTTTTTAACATGTCAATTGAAACTTTGCTTTTGATATGATCCTCGGCTAGCTATTGATGTAAGAACTTTGTTATCTATCCATTATAACAAAAATGGCTGCTCCTATAAAACGATATCGTGAACCAATCATATCATCTGGACATTCTCAAAATATCGTATCCCGATATTAGGTTAATCCGTCCAGCTCTAGTTGTTGATAGATGGAAAACAACGGTTTGTGTGAGTCAATGTACTTTGTGTGTGAGTGTGTTGTTGTTTATATTCATATAGATTTGGTGGTCATGATAAAAGGATTTCATAGTGGCAGCAAAACATGAGACAGAATAATGTGAGTTAGTATGAATATAACACGGGTAATTATGGTAGTCAGGATAGCGTAAGTGAGGTAATTGAAATCGAATGAGGTGAAGCTGAGAGCTTTTTTAAACTTTTAAGAAAAACCCCTCACTTTGCAAACTGTTCTATCTCAACTCCAGCCATACTATTTCATTTTCCGCGGCCTATTTCAATTGAACGGCAATTTTTCCCATACATTGGGCAATGTATCACCTTGCTTCCAGTGTGTCCATTGTTTCAACTGAAATTAGCCAAAAATAGTGACTGAATAACACGTCATGATACTTCTCACTCGTTCAGTATTCAGCAGCAGTTGCATTTCTCCCCGGCCCAACTATTTCCCCTAAAATCTAAACAAAGCACACTCAAATAATAATCAATTCTAATCATGCTAACTTGTATTTCTTTAACTTCAAGTTACCCATTACATTTTTGTGTGTATGTGTATGTATGTGTGCATGTTTGTATAGGTAAAATACACTTCTTCATGATCATTGAACATGGGCAATATCTTACTGGTACTTTTGGTAAGTGGTAGTGTTATGGTAATGTGTGATGGCCGAGCTATATGTCAGGTTTATGAACTGCAAGGGTCACAAAATGCAAATGTGTATACTTGCTGCACACACACACACCACACTGCACACACAAACCCACACACCCACCCACATACACACACACACACACAATGAGCCCAAGTATAATTTGCTTTTAAAAAAATGGTTTGCCAGCTAAGTTACTTTCAATGAAGTTCAAATGCTGACCATTGCCAGATTTGAAGGGTGATTTAAATCTGGTAAAGGGAAACTTAGCATATGATAGTAAGTGACTGAGATTGACAAAGTTTCACCTGGATGAATTAAGACACGTGGTGTTTGTATACATAATATTGTAATCTCAATATTATATTGTGTTGTCCATGCTGAAGATACTAAGAATAAATTGAACTATAAGCAGCTGTTTTGTGTGGTATTTCATTTAGGTAGGTATAGATACTGAAGTTAGTTAAGAAATAAAGGTGGGGTGGACTTGGGGATATTGGTCATATAGCTACTTCACTGAAAGGAAAATCTGATCTTATTGTACTTGTAAATTCAACATTGTTTTGCATGTTATGTAGAGAATGCGCACCATCATGGATGAGTGAAGATCAGCTCTCCTGTTCTCTTCAGTTATGGAACCTTCAATTGATGATTATTTTTATTAACATTATTAGCAAATTCATATAATAACCAGTGAAATTAATATAGTCGTTAGGTAAATGATCATCACGGTTAACAATTATAACAGTGAGGTACCAGTTCAATATTGATGATCCTTGCCGATGTAATAATGTATGTTGGGAAAGGGTCGTCAAATATGCAGGACTAAAGCTGAAGCATTAGAATAGGCTAAATGGCATTGTATTATTTACAATTTGTAAAGTGTATGTCATTCCAGTTTTAGACTGTAGCCTTTTTTGCAATGGTGTGGGTTTCACATATATTATAAAGACTAGTGCTGTGTATTGACAAACAAAAGCTTGTGAAGTAGTTTGTAAGAGCAAATTTCAGTTAACAAGAAAATGAACAAAGTTCAGCTAAAATATATGATGAGATTCTTCCATAGACTTCTATTAGAAGTTATGCTCAATAGGGTGTACTAGTACACCATAAGGTGTTATGATACACCATAGGGTGTACCGTTACACCCCTTTCCGCAAGGGTGTTTCAGTACACCCTGGTAAGGGTGTATCGTTACACCCCATTTTTTACTGTGTACTATCAACTGGACTGCTCACTCCTGCTCGACTGGTAACTTCACCCAATCTCGACTTCAAATCCTCAATCTCCAACTCCTGGGCAACAATCACTTCCTCTTGTTCATTAGCTCGCTTGCAACTCAAGGACCACAACTTCTTTGCTTTGTCTTTTTCCTTCTTGAGCTGGTTACGTAGACTCTTCACTTCCGTAACTACTTCCGCCTCAGCAGTCAAACGATCCACATCTCCTTGAAGCAGTGTTATAGTTGCTTCTTGCTCCTCTTGCCTCTCCTGGGCTTCTTGCACAGCTTTCAAAAGCTCTTCATTTTTTTTGTTTCAGACTCTCAATGGACTCACTTTGCTCACTTATTGAATCTCTAGCTTGCTCTCTTGACACCTCTGTTACTTCCAAAAACACATCTCGATTATCGACCAAAAATAACAATTCTCCTGATTCCCTCTCTTGTATGATGACCTGTACATTTCGAACTTCATGCTCCTGTCCAATTCTTCCTTCAATAGCAGTCAACAACTCCGTCTTCGTCCCCCTTCCAGGCAGCGAAAGTGCCTGAGCAATACGACGTAAATACAATAAAGTGACCCTCGACGAGGTCAATGGAAGTGCACGCCCTTCTGGCACTTCCTCTTCTATACCCGATCCAGACGCCTCACTGGATCCCGACCGAACTCGAGTCGGCGGTATTTGCTCACTGTTCACTACGTCCATCACTCGACGAATGACGTTTAAGTCTCTCCAACTTGAAGCCTGTCGACTAACCGCTAACTACACGCGTGGTGTTAGACAGTCTTGCCACCACTTACTAAAATACTAGCTAGCCTAAAAGGACGCACTCCTCTCCTTTTAGCTCGCTATTAAACACACCCAGAACACTGGACACGGTCGATTAGAGAGGGTCTCGGCGGGACCTCCACTGTAAGCGTGTCTTTCCCAAAGAGCAAACTTTATTCTTAATAACGCACACTCCAAGAATGAATACAATTAAGGGAACGGGTAAGGGGTGATATAAAAGATGTGGGGATGTGTATGTGTTAGTATGAAGAATAGTTTAGGAGGTGACAAGTTTGATATCACAGTTACACATGTATCAGTTCAGTGGTGTTGTGAGTGTTCTATTGAAAATCGTGTGTTGGACTTCCTAAGCCTTTTGCAGAGAGATTTGAGGTAGTAGTTTATGCTTTTATCACTTTCATTCATCTGTAATGTCCACCAGTGTTAATTTACTAATTTCTTGTCTGCTCACAAACCTCAAGCATATGTGATGATAACCATTAGGCGTACCTGAGGTTCTGGTTGGCTTTGTGTTCCTGCATGTTTAGCTATTCCTTATGAAGATAACATTTACATCTACCAGTTTCATTGCTGGAGCAGACTAGGAATAGCCAAGTAAATTATTATTCTTGTTGCCTGAGAAATGAATTTGTAGAAGCTAGCTAGTGCATAGTAGTGCTGAGGGTTCATGAGTAGGTGCTTCAGTTATATATAGCTAGGGTTTTTTTTGTTTGTTTTTTTGTTTTGTTTTTGTTTTTGCTAAGCTCACCAATAGTTATTGAATATTTACTATTTGTGATGTAGGAGTCTAATTCAGTATGGATAATAAGCAAAGAATTTCACGTCTCATTCTGTTGTCATGAGCTCCTCCTACTGGGTAAGAAGCTACTTACTGGCTTTATGGATGTGTATTTGTTGGCCAGATCTCTACATGAGTCATCAGTATATCCAAATTCTATAGAGTATTTTATCTAATGACCAGTTTAGTTTAAGCTGCAAGATTTAACTGGCAATGTCATTCACCTGCTAATTGTCATAGTCCTGGTGATTGTCCTTTACCTGCTAATTTTATTATTATGGATTCAAGTGACCTGTTAAACGTAGAGGTCACTTTTATAATTCAATGCTATTCTCCGTACGCGAAATCTGTTGCCTCGTATACCACATTCTGAACTCCTTTTGGAGGTCCGGGTATAAATGGAAGAATCCCCGGCATGCCCTTTGACCTCTAGCTCCTATTCAATTAAAATAAGGTAGCTGCGCAAAGAGAACCCTCCATTATTCGTAGCTCACTACCTTTCAAATCGATCCACACCATGTTTACAACAATTGCCCTAACTAAAAAACAGCTATATGTAATCATTTTTGCGAGTAATACTCAAGTCCATTTATCAATGCCTTGTGCATGTACCAAAGTATTTTTTGATTGAAGATGAACCCTCAGGATAGTATCTTGGAGAACTCTGACAGCACGCTGTATATATTTTGCAGTTGAATTCAGCTGCGTCAATGGCAAACAGTACTTTTTCATCTCTATTTAGAGCCCGCTATTTGTTGTTGTTTTTCCTTGTTTTTTTAATTTTTTATTTTGTCTTCTGTTAAGATGCTCATGACTTTGTTTCCAAGCTTTAGTGTTCGCTAAGTTGCTGTAATACTACTAAAGGGGAGTCGGTGACAAAAACTGTCAGCGGCCATTTTCCACTTATCGCGAAATATGTCCCCAGCTACCCCCCTTTAATAGTTGAAAAATAGCTTGAGCTAGTATATTGTGGATCATTTATTTACCTTATTTAGGCCAGATCTTTTGTTATTCCTGCAGTTCCTTTCATTTTGTCTGGAAAAGTGGAATAGCATGTAACTGAGTGAAATAGCACATAAACTAAGTGGAAACTAAGTGAAACACCATGGTAGCCAAGTGAAATAGTAAATAGTACGGGTGAGTGCGCACGCATGCAGCATTAATCTTGGAAACGTACAGTTCAAGTTGTTTCTAGTTGGAGACAATGTCATTCTTTACCACAGAAGCTCTACCCGTATTAGACAGAATGTTTTTCAACAGATTAGAAGGGGCCGTAGGTTGAAAGCGAAGTTCCAGAGGAAGCTATTCCTCAAATACCGAGATAGTGAGTGAGTGATATAGTGTAGCTACAAGTGCAAATGATTTAAAAACAAAACAAAAACTGACCTGACCTACTATTAATGAGTGATAGCACGGATAACCTGTGCAACTGGGGATCAATAGCACTCATAAAGCAATTGAAATAGCACTTGGCTTCGCCTCATGCTATTTCAATCGCGTTACTCGTACAATTAATCCCGAACAGAACGGTTTCCCGTGCTATTACTCATACAGATGACTCCCTCAATTTCCATTATGCCCCCTTCAAATTAGAATTTTATTGATTTGCTCAAAATATTTCCCTGATTGTAAAATGTTAGCTCAATGGTAGACATAGAGGTTGTGAATAGAAGTGATCTAGCTTTACATAAGTGTAGATGAAGGTCCCACACAGTCACAAGATGTGAATCATCCTCAGAACTTCCTTATTTTTCTTATATTGTGTGCAATTTTTGCATTGGAAATAAGTATAGGTTACATCATGAGGTAAAGGTAATTATGGGATTTACACAACCGAGAGCTGAAGGCCCGCAGATAGTGTAAGTTCCGTACAGACCGTACCGAGTGGTGCAGCCGACTGGTACCATGGCTTTAGGCCATAGGAAATGCAATCAATCGTAAATTTGATTGGACCGTTTAAAGAAGCTCGGGGCAAAAAATATATGCTGCCTATGAGGTATACATGAAATATATTCACCGCATTTTGAGCAATTTGATTGGGCGGTTTGAACTTACTATGGTACAATATTATCTATATGCATAAGATTTTATTTTAAGTTTTAATTATCTCACTTTTTACTGTGGGAGCAGTTCTTGTTGTGTTTGGTTTCAAACAGTAGCTAGTTGTGTTTGTGTAGTACTCAACCTCCCCAAGTGTGTGAAGGAATATATTTTTTTGGGTGGAGTTAGCAGCCTCACTTTAAGAAATTGAGATTTTAAGATATAAAGTGCGAATTACAAGTTTACTGAAAATTCAATGTGTTTCGCCACAACTTGGTATAGAAGTGAAATCTTGTCACTGATTGTAAGATATATAATTGACTACCTAATATCTCTATGTGATGCAGAGATGACATGAGAATCATCAATGGAGGTTGCTAAGGACATGAATATTCAGAAGGCAAGCACACAATACTTGTGTTAGAGGCTACACGCTAAACTTCAGTGATAGGGCTCTCTGAATGGTGTATGTGTGTGCATGTGTTGTGCAACATGGTCAAGGAGCACATCCTTGTAGCAAGAGTTTTTGTGTTTCATTAGTATGAATTCAGTGAGTAGTCCATTGAAACCTGACAAGTGGTGTGGTTAAAAGTATGAATGAGTGGTTAACATAACATCTATTAACACTTCCATTCAAAGATATTATGCTGAATTGGGCACTATTACCTCAGAGCAAGCAGCTAAATTACCTCATCCAGGCAGAATCCACATTACTCTCATTCATACTAATGAAAGGCACTGAATAATAAAAGGGACTTCCTGTGTTAGCTAACCTTCAGTGTGCTCTTGAGGGGTTGCAGTAGTCATCTTGTCATTCGTTCATTCATTCACTCTGTCAACATCATGCGGCTGCAAGATTTGGTTATATTCGTTACGCGGGTAAGTAAACGGAATGTCAATTATACTGGAAGTGACAATTCAAATATGTTTTCTCGATTTCTGGTTCCATTGCTTTGCTGAATACAGCCCAGTTCAACTTCCAGTTCTCTGCTTTGAAGGTTTTACTGTCCAGTATTTTTGCACCAAGTGGAGGTGAAGTGTAGCTTACTGATAGCTTAAAAAACTCAAAAAAATTCTTTGCATCATAAGGTCCCTTTTTCTAGACCCACTCACAATTACAGAAGGATAAAAATTAATTCATAGCAAAAAAATTCCATGAGGTTTTATGGTAAATGCTATTTAAAGTAGTTAAATGAGGTTAACGGCAGGAGCTGGGCCACGGCGCCCACACCGGGGAGGTGTGGCACACACAGGAAGCGCATGCATACAGGCGGGAAGGCACATGCAGCACAGTTACAATAGCCTATAGCGGGTGCTAGACAAGAAGGCTACCAAATTTTGGCTCCCACCTTCCTCCCCTAACATCCTCCTTTTAACTAGGGTGTTTAAATCCATCACCTATCATGTGATGTGAAACTGGGCTGGCCACAAGGCCCCAATGCGTGGCACGATCTGCGCAAAGGGGCCTTCCCCCCAAAGCTGGGGATTTCCCTGGCTGAAAGGGGTTTGGGTGAACACACCTACCTCTGAACTGATATGCGGGTAGCCAGCCCAGTTCCTTCCAAAGATACTTAGATAGGCAAGAGGATGCACAGCTCTACCTTACCTCTGGGTAGCGACTAGAGTTAATGTATACTTACCACAACTTTCTGTGTACTCCACTGTGACGATTTCTACCCCAACCTTAGCTACTATCGCACTTATCCGAGCCTAGCTAGCCCTGGTCAACAAGTGTAGAGTTAAATTTTAATTGAAGATAAGAGATTGAACAATCGAAATAAAGCTATTTTAACCTCTGCTAGACTGAGCTATTGACATTAATCACGATAAGTTATAGTCAAGATTTGCAGTCAATAACTAATTAAAACCAAATGTGTAAATAAACAATGTAACGGTTCATTAAACATGAATGGTTGCTGTTGGCTACTGTTGTTTATCCTCACCGATGTCCTCCTGTCTGCACTGCTATCTTCAGCTCACCTGGGGGGTGGTCCCTGACACCCAGACTTAACTTTTATTTGTCTAAATCCGATAAAAAACATCTACTATTATTAACCCCCAGAGTCGCATGTGCGTGAGGGTTACAGTAGTCTGTTCACTCATTCATTCTGTCTGTCTGTCAACAACACGTCTCCAAACTGGCAGCCATTCAGGTATCAATGATAGTATCAAACTGCACCAATCTACAAAGTCCCTTAAAATTTCAGAAATTTCCTTTTGGACTATTCTCCAGAAAAAACTATTCTCTTTTGAGCCTTGCATGGTAGCTTACTATTTTTTACACGTAGTTTTCAATAAACTTAGCCGTTTTTTTAGAGTTTAGTTTATTTTTTTAGAGTAGAGTGGATGTGCTGACGGTTCACACCTATGGGTGTTCTAGTTCATTTGGTTCTCAAATATTCGATCATCCAAATCTTAGGGAGGCAAACTGGATCTTAAGGGTGCTCGCACACTTCCCACGCACCTCCCACGCGGTTAATTGAGTCTGGTTGCTAAGGAAGAATTGTTCTTTTTCTGTTGTATTTAAACTGTCTTCTGTTGTATTTAAACTACTTCTCGGACCCGTTGCCTACAATAATTTCGTTCTATTTTTTCTCTATTAAATATTGCTTTTTACTTATGGTATGTGCACATTTTATTAGATCTATATTTTTGTGAAAAAATTTTTTTCAAAAAATTGTAACGAACATTTTGCTGACTAGACTCTGGTTGGGCTCTGGTCCAAATTTGAAGTCATTTCCATTTCTCATTCCTAAGATAAAGTCCGAAGTAGTGTACAGAACAAAAATTTAAACTATGCTAACATTAATTCCAGACTATAGCCTCTTTAAGAGGTCTGCAGTTGGAAGCTATAAGAAGTGTTGCTTAGCAGCAAGATACAGTTGTTGCTTTGCCTATGGGCCATTGTATATATATATATATATATATATATATATATATATAATGGTACCTTAGGTTTTTTACAACCTTAATTAAAAGATGAGTAATTCAAGCCAAGAATCAACATCCGTGTCATTAAAATCAAGACAAACAGGATCTCCCAGCGTAGTTTTGCATAAGCAACATTTCTCCTTGGCAACACAGAACAAGCTCTGCCTACTGATCTGAACAGTTCACACGCCTTAAAAATGTTAATGATATACACCTACACTAATTGAACTACAGTTAACCACTTGCTGACTAAGCAAGAACAAACTTCTCAACATCAGTCTACCAGACTATTGTACCACATTGAGATTGGTAAAGGGTCTGGCTATGTGAGGATACCCTTACTTGAAGTTTGGTTAAGTAATTCTAAGCTGACTAGCTACAATAAGTTGTGTGCAATGATATTCTCTATTAGATAAAATAATAACTAAACAGAACTGGCTGGTAATAAAAACAGTAAAATAACACTATAATCATTTTTGTAGGCATTGGATGAATTATTAGACCCACTAGTTTATATACTGTGTCTGTAACTGGTGGTAATATGGCCTGCATCACACTGACACCAGTGCTCCTCTCCTGCGTCTGCCTCACATCTTGTTTTAACAAACTTGATATTTGGTAGAGTAATGCCTTGACAGTTTCTCTCTTGGGATGTCTCGTCCCGATGAGCCTCCACTGTGAAGCTGGGGAAGTAGTGAGGATTATATTTGCAAGAGTATGACCACTTGCACTCCTCCGTATCTTTCTGGCTCAAGCGAATATTCTGTAGTAAATATTCGCATCGTTTTTGAGAGGTTGTCAACACAGAGCTTGAATTCAACTCATTGTACAAGGAGTTAGTTTGTGGAGCTCTTAAATCAGTAATGAGGCCAGAAAAGAACAAGTCAAACACACTGAAGAAGGGATATGGAGCCACTTGAGAGAGAGTAGACCCATAGTTTACATCGTAAGCTTCCACAAGGGCTTCACTTAGAGATGTGCAGTTAGTAGTAGACAGAGACCTGCATCTATCTCTCTGACTGTGGCAGCTTGTATCAATGTAGTCTAAGCTTTGTGTTGAATGAATGGGAGAAAGATTAATAAAGTCCAACCAAGTGAGCATAAGAAGTAAAACTTGAAGAAGTATGTAGGACTTCATTTTTCATTCTTCGTACAATAAAAATATTACAATTTGAGACTGTTCAACTTTTGATATGAAAGCATGAGCTCAAATTGGTTTCTTTTATACTAATAGAAGAAAAAACATTATCCATTTTTACCACTTGCATTTTGCAAACTGTTCCTCCAGTTACCAAGATCACTGCAATATGGATTGTCTCAATTAGTTCTACAACACTTTGGGAATATTATTGCAGCATGTTTAGATTTTAAGAACCCACGGTGTAACAATTTCTGAAGTGCTTGAAATATAATGATGCTCCATTGTAGCTTGAGCCTAGAAGCATCTGTGCAGAGTGAATATCTGATATGTTGTTACCTATTGTAAACTGTGATCGTATCTTTGTTTGAAAATGACCCTCCTCAGCTTCATGACATCAGCCATGTGGTAGTCTTTTCTCCTCTCTTGCAACCACCATTCCATATCTGATGTACACAGTTTGTCATTTTAGAAATTGTGTTATAAACCCTTCCATCAGAAATACATTCCATGCTATTGATCCAGTTTATGATAATGCAGTCAATGGTAAGACAAAAAATAGTACACAACTCTCCCAATACTACATCAATCAAATGATTAGGTAAAGTATCATTTTCATACCACACGATAAGGGTGGTATAGCAGCTAAGGTATTTCCTTAATAAAGTTCAACTACATTTAACTTGTTAGTGCCTGCATGTATACAGTATACCACTAGCCTCAATTCTATGACAATGATAGTGGTCTTGTCATGCATAGCAACATAAGGTACTGTGCATTACAATTATAGAGCTTAAATTTAATAATTATAAGTTCTAACCATTGAAATGAATGCACATTCTGAAGAGTTTTTCATTAGTGGTTAACAACAGAAGAAAACACAAAATGAAATGAAAACTTAAAACAAAACGAAGGGATGCTGACTGTTCCAGTTTCTCATGAAACACAATAAACATTAACTTCCCAGAAAAATGCTAGTTTATTGTTAAATCATGATCATAGTGATAATTTAAAATGCCATGGAGAGATATAAGAAGTGCAGAACTATTAGGAAAACTGTGGGCAACCATAAAAATAAAAATAAAAAACAAGGAATCCAAGTTATTTTTTTTATAAAACCCAAATATCCTTTTTATTTTCAGAGTCTCAAAATATTTCCTTACATCTTAATATTTCTAATTTGAATTATCTCTTTCTCAATAATAGGTAGCCAGAATGACACCAAAAAATGTAGTACACAATTATCCAACCCTTGCCGGTATCCTTGATTAGTCAATTAATCACATATTTATTAAATAAATTTGGCTAAACTTCTTCTACTGCAGTACGTTTTTAAATGCTACACTATTCTGAAATACCTTGTACCCCTCAGTTAGACAATGAAAACCACACCATTGTTATCTCCTGATTTAAAGGAAGTAGGAAGGAAGAACTATCTGCAAGCATTGCGCAACTACTTCACCTGATTCCAGCTGTTACTAGCAGCAGGTGGGTAGAGGATGTTGCCCAGGGAATTACCACCAGCCCAAGGTCTACTAAACTTAGCTGTAAGTGAAGTTTTTCGTGGCTAAATATTTCAAGCACAAATAAATATTCATTCAGATTTACCAACTGGGTATGTGCCTTTTGTTAAATTTTCCATCAAAGTATTTCCAGAAGTGTACATGAAATAATGTATACAAGTCGTATCCAATAGTATATAAATAGCATAATAGTGTAGCTATCAGAAAGTAAGTAGCATGATAAAGATAATTATGACAAATGTTCCATTCATTGTTCTTATGCACCACCATTATTGCACTCTTCCTCAATACTTGCTTTTTTGTTTCAATGGAAATGAAAAATAATTAGTACTTATAGCATTAAAGCCGCCATCGACAGATGTGAATGTAGCCTCGTCAAGTATATAGAAAATGTCTCAAATAATACTTGAGTGCTCAGCTAATCATGTGCTGAATTGCCATATGGATAGGATTGTGGTACCATTTTTAACCACAGAAGTTTTAATTAGCTATGCCATAAGTTACACAATATTAGCTGACATGCTCAATTACATCAAGTCCCTTTACCGATGTAAAACCAACAGTACATTATGTAAAATTTTGCATCTTATAATGTTTTGAATACATTTCATAAAAAACATTGCATTTTATATATACAATGAAAGAGCTGATTATGTAAGGGGTGTTTAAATCAAACAAACACAGATAGTCTTAAATCTATTTTTTGACATATCACTTAAGCCTTTTCTTCAGTTTGTTTCTGCTTAAAAGAAAAATTGTGTAATTCCAATCTATATAATGAGAAATCCCTCCTCTTATTATCTGTATCTATTGCACTGAATTGGGAGGAGAGAAAATTTTATGTATATACCATGACAGCAGATGTTACAACACCATAGCCCTGTTCTAATTGATATAAAAAAACAGACTGAATCGGCAATAACATATTGAGCCAACTATTTACAAAGTTGTCATAGCTGAAGACTTTCAAAAATGAGACTTCCAACGCTTTCTTCGCTTCAGGTCTTGCTACTGTGTTTTGTGCAGCTAAACTTGACATCTTCATCTCCCATCCATTCTGTGCACAGCCTAGACTACATAGATACAAGCTGCCACAGTCAGAGAGATAGATGCAGGTCTCTGTCTACTACTAACTGCACATCTCTAAGCGAAGCCCTTGTGGAAGCTTACGATATAAACTATGGGTCTACTCTCTCTCAAGTGACTCCTTATCCCTTCTTCAGTGTGTTTGACTTGTTCTTTTCTGGCCTCATTACTGATTCAAATGCTCCACAAGCTAACTCCATGTACAATGAGTTGAATTCAAGCTCTGTGTTGACAACCTCTCAAAAACGATGCGAATATTTACTACAGAATATTCGCTTGAGCCAGAAAGATACGGAGGAGTGCAAGTGGTCATACTCTTGCAAATATAATCCTCACTACTTCCCCAGCTTCACAGTGGAGGCTCATCGAGACGAGACATCCCAAGAGAGAAACTGTCAAGGCATTACTCTGCCAAACATCAAGTTTGTTAAAACAAGATGGCGGCAGACCAAGGGGAGGAGCACTGGTGCCAGTGTGACGCAGGCCTTACCACTGGGTACAGACATCAAATACTGGACTGATATTATAAAACAAATAAAAATTATTTCAAAGATAAATTGTAATTTTGTTTGTCAGAATACTCTAATAATCTTATCATGTGTAAGAAGTGGTGACAACCACTTGATTAAACTGAGACTTAACATCACATATAATTGTTGTAGTAGTGTTAACGAGTATTGTCAATAGCAGAATACCAAAAGATGTTTTAATCTGAGCTCTTAAAAATTAATCAGATACCTATCATAAATTATTATTAATAGAACTTATTGATTGTAATGAATGATATACTTTGCACTAAATTATAAATATGAATTTGCTTCAATGCTCTTTTCAATAAATTATCTCCCATAGTCATAATAATAATGAAGATAAGATTTAAAAGCCAATATAAATTATATAATATATAATACTATATCAGTTCCAACAAAATTTTTACTCTTTATTCATGTTTTGATATTTGCAGTAAAAATAATCAGAAGATTGTTTGTTTGTTTTTTAAACAAAAAATTCAATTAAAATGACATAATTTATTAGTTTGAATGGATCAATTTGAAGCATAAAATACATCTTTGAAATTAGCAGTGATGATATCTGACCAATGATGACTACATTAATTCCATTATAGTGTACACACTTTTGTTAGAATACCAATTAATTATCTGATGTTTGATGTCTGTACCCAGTGGTAATATGGCCTGCATCACACTGGCACCAGTGCTCCTCCCCTGGGTCTGCCTCACATCTTGTTTTAACAAACTTGATGTTCGGTAGAGTAATGCCTTGACAGTTTCTCTCTTGGGATGTCTCGTTTCGATGAGCCTCCACTGTGAAGCTGGGGAAGTAATGAGGATTATATTTGCAAGAGTATGACCACTTGCACTCCTCCGTATCTTTCTGGCTCAAGCGAATATTATGTAGCAAATATTCACATCGTTTTCGAGAGGGCGTCAATACAGAACTTGTTATCAACTCATCATACAATGAGTTAGCTCGTGGAGCATTTGAATCAGTAATGAGGCCAGAAAAGAACAAGTCAAACACACTGAAGAAAGGATATGGAGCCACTTGAGAGAGAGTAGACCCACGGTTTACATTGTAAGATTTCACAAGGGCTTCAGTTAGAGATGTGCAGTTAGTAGTAGACAGAGACCTGCATCTATCTCTCTGACTGTGGCAGCTTGTATCAATGTAGTCTGGGATTTGCGTAGAGTACATAGGTAAGGAGGACATCAAGTCTAACTGTGCAAAACACAGCAGAAAGACTGGAAGAGAAGGGCAAAAAAAACACTTCATATTCTTGAAGATAGTGCTGTCTTTGCTGTGGCGACTTGCTAATGCTGATTTGTCGCTAGCTAAATTCAACAGTTTATTTTATACTGAATAAAGTAAAGAAGTGTTGTAACATCTGTCATTGCATGTTTGTATGAGTTTCCTCTCCTACGATTTCATTGCAATGCGTACAAAGGAAATTCAAACATTTTTCAACACATCCAGACTGGAAATAAACTATTCCCCACAATCTGTAACCACCAAATTCAAGAGAATTGCAAGACACAGGAAGTATTTTTGCCAATATTTTCAATGATTGGTGTTGTTTGACTTTCAAATGTAAATATTTTCTACGGTGACTTATTTGTCTCAACAATATCCTTAACCATGAGGTACCAGACATTGTGTGGAGGACTGACAGATCATTGTACTGGCACTAAGAAGTCATCTATCAGATCAGATATCATTTAGCTTCTTTTTATTAGCAACAAGATAACTACACATGTACTTTTTTCAATACACAATAAAAGGGGAATTGTTATTGCATTTTGGATATACTTCATGTCATTCATTGCTTCATAGAATTTCCTATCAGATTTGTGGAATCTACTAGGTATGCCCAAATACCTCACACTAAGCCAAAATATTTGACATTCTCACTCATTTATTTATAATACATTCCCAGACAAAAGTAGGTACAATAATATGGCCTATAATTCTACTTATGTCTCGATATAAAACTAACTTAGAGCACGTTTGAGACATTATTGGAATGTAGCATAAAGTATTGACCCCTTAGACGTGGATTGCCTATTGGTGGCTGTGCCTCAGTGTAAAGTATCTGTTAGGCTGGTGTTTCTGGGTTTGATCATAAGAGCCAATCTTTCGTGTTATTGAACATGCTAGTAAAAGAAAGGGGATATATTATGTCTGGGCTACGAGCCCCGACTCTCCAGCTGAAAAGACGCCCGAGACTGTGTCCCAAGATGAATAACAACGAAGCCTAACTCTAACAATCCTATGTGCACACAGTTAAACCAACCCTTTACCCATTAACCTCATATAATCATATTCATACAACCTCAAACCAGCCCCCCTCGTTGCAAGCACCACAGAGTGCCAGCTATAGGGGTTGTGAGTAAACTGCGGCAGAGGACTAGAACGCAGTTCTGGTCTTCGGGATAAGCTCCACCCAGTGCTAGGACCAGTCGCTCGAGGGAGTTACGTCCCCCGAACATATTAAATGAATGTAATCGCTAAAAACAGGTGGTTTATTATATATGTATTTTAGCACAAATGGCGAGCGAGCTTATGCACAAGTAACTCCAACAACAAGGTAAAACAGTTCTAAATTTCCAACAAATTAATAATAATAATAATTAAAAGTCAATGGGTAAATGGTTATAGTATTATTATTATTATTATTATTATTATAACTTTACAACCACTATATAACAAAGAGAATTAAAAGAGATGAAATGTGATATGATGGGTGGATGAAGGACAAACTCTATGTACAAGAGAGCAGCCTAGTTAGCTAAAATAAAAGAAAAGGGATATAAATGATAATAAAACAGCTAAGTGTGAGAGGGGAGTGATACATTAATAAAGTGACTGTGACATCTGGAGCAAGGACATAAACAACAAAATGTGCAGGAATTGTCTGAATCAAAGTGTGCAATAAATAGATCCCAAAATTTTTGCTTGAGAGAACGTTTAATATAAGTGAAGGACAATGAAAGATCAATAGGTGAGAGAACGTGTTCCATAGTAGAGATATGCGATTAAAATATTGATGTCGTCATGTAGTGGAGGTGCGTTGGAACTTAATTTCTAATTTATGATTAGATGAAGATCTTGTGGACCCAGAATGAAAAGTGACATGATTAAATACATTAAATGAATCAGACGGATTCTTAAGACATTTAACCAAAAATAATAGGTCTAGCAATTGTAAGTAGTACATTAGTGGTAAAATATTGAGATGAATAAGTCTTAATTTGTAAGAAATATTATAATTATTTAAAATGTATTTAGTTGCACGCCGTTGAACTCTTTCCAATAAGATAATGTTTTGTATTTTGTTGGGAAACCATAGCTGGGAACAGTAGGTCAGCTGAGATCTTACAAGTGATGGATAGAGGGACTTCTTAATGTTAATGGGTGATGTGCAAGGAATTG